>Ga0325414_1000334_pt1 | contig 36317 bp, 20 predicted proteins | sample PopdelMetagenome_8_FD_206183 | JGI IMG/M metagenome (GOLD analysis project Ga0325414, IMG submission 206183) | Populus deltoides microbial communities from Bellville, Georgia, United States - Leaf-PdKOR-R3 | ecosystem: Host-associated > Plants > Phyllosphere > Phylloplane/Leaf | place: USA... | reverse complement strand
TGTGTGTGTGTGTGTCGCTGGTGAGTTCAAATTTCCTTGAAAAAATGATGTTCAAGGGTACAGATATTGCTTTTGCAACCTCGTTTAGTTAGTCTAGGGGAGCAGATGTTGGAGCTCCCACAGTCCACTGCAATGGGATCTGTTGTGTTGTTTCGCTCACTATCGACTACGATTTTGTTAAATGTCCGTTCTCTCAACAAGCAAATTACTTTCGAAGTGTGTTTCGAGATCGGGTGTCCAAGGATTAGAACTGAGAACCTCAATGGGACATTTGATTTTAAAACGTTGAAAATTCAACTGGAGGAGCTTTTCAGCAAAAATAGTTGCCAAGTAAAGCAGCACTGTCTCTGCCAGGGACAATATATGATTTCGAGTCTTCGACAATGAGATAAATAATTAAACTAAAGATGCCCACATGCAGATAAAGTCATAATTAATGATCTAGAATGAAGCTTCTCATTCGTCCTCCTCCTCTTGTCAAAGCATATAATGAGTGCCTGTTCTAAGAAACGTTAAAAGTACAAACTTTTTGACAGCTAGGGAAAGGGAAGTGAGAGTTACAGCAATTCTAAAATGTTATTAAAGCTGTGAGAACTCTATAAATCAAGTGAGCATGCAAAAAGAAAAGGTACAGCACTTGAAAATAGCATATAAATAGGGAAGGTCAAGTTTAACAGCCTAAAGGGACTGTTGATGGTCTGTGCATGAATCTGCAGGAATAGCTGTATACATATAACACATGTCTATTTCTTAAATCCAAACCTAAGTATTCAAAAGATATGCTAAATAAGGTCTTAGAATTGGGAGTTAGTGAAGGTTTACAGATAGAACAACAAAATTTCAACCATTTCTCTTGAAAAACAAAAAAATCACTAGTAAATTGTTTCTGAACTGTGTTTTTCACCGTATGACCATTTTAGCAAAGTGGGGTCTCAGGTATGTTTACAAATTCTGCTATATTTTCAATTTGTAAGTACGAACCTCGGATTATGTGGCTTTTAATGTGCACAAGAAGCATGCTATTGAGGGGAAAAGCATAAAGGAAAATTAAAAACTAAGTTGCAAGAGTTTAAGTCCCTAAAATGATGGGCATGTTTAATTATAGTATCTTCCTTGTCTTCTCTATACTCCACCGTTTGATCAGTAGGACGTGCAAGTTGATCTTACATGGATCATGGGTTGAGCAACGCTGTTTCTCTCCTTTATTGGAGAGATGATGGATACAGCAGCAAAGAAAAAGAGAGGGTTGTGTTTTGGTCAGGACCATCTGCACTGAAACACTTTGAAATAAGAGACAAGGATTTGAAGACAAAAAACCATATCAATGGCTTCCTTCTGCCCCACTTCACACATTCTGACAATATTTGTGACTGCAAGAAGCACAATCTGTGATATTAATCATTGTTAGTTTTGCAATTCGACTACCTGTTGCTTTCACAACATTAGTTAGAGGAAAGAAAAAAAAAGGGAGACAAAATTTTCTTAAATTCTTATCCCCAAGTTGGTAGTGATAAGCATCCTTGAATGCATTTAAGTGCGGCCACCTATTTGGTCATCATCTCATACACGCCTGCTGGTTTACTTCTGTAGGATAACATATTAATTACTCTCATTAATTTCTTTCTCCAATCTGCTCTTACATATCTGAAATTGGAAAAGTTTACAAACTAAGATGGGTGCAGAACAACTAAAAACACAAAGTCTGTAGATCGAGATTTCAAATATTGAACTGGTGGCCTTGAAAAGAAAAGGTAGCTAGATTGACGTCCAGTAGATGTCCTATTCACAACCAATGTAATACCCCAGATAAGGGTTCCTCAAAATCCATTTAATAGATCGAGGTTGGAACTGAATCAAGAATCTCAATTCAAAGACCATAGATTTTTGTTGGTCCGAGTCAAGTGGAGTTTTAGAAGGACACACACATACATATGGTCAAGTTCTATTTATACTTAAACTTTTTGGAAAAGCCAATGCGGCCGCTTTCTGTCCTGACCGCATGTTGCACTAGAGCTGCTCATTGGGGTTGTTGGAGTGCTGTAATCCTCTCCTCGTTCAGATATAAACGAGGCTGGGGATTCAAGCTCAAGTGTCTGGTAGTTTTTGGATATCTTCTTGCTTGTAGTGCTACCTCCGATGCTTAATGTCAGCTCCACTTCACTATCTTCATCAGATCCATCTATGCTCATTTTTCCTTTTTGGGGTGCACAAGTGCTTGGCCCAGCTTGGTTCTCGTCCACGGCTCCAACTCCAGTTGATATATGCTCAGCAAGCCTTTCAAGATCGAATCCCCTTGTTAATCTCATCGTCTCATCTGAGCAGCTACCACTTCTTTCTCTTGAACTTGGATCATCTCTCGGTCTTTGAACAAGGAAACTAGAACCACAAGTGGTTTGTTCTGTTGATTTAGGCCGGTTAGCGAATTGAGAGTAGTTAGTATATGAACCAGTCATTGGAGTCCAGTACTTCCTGTTTTGTTTAATTTCATTCTTGTTCAACTCATCCATCAACATCTTTTGAACACTGTACAGCCTATGGAGTTCCCTTACCTGCAAGTTCCACTTTACAGTTAGTTAATAATATTCCTGTTGTCAGCTTTCAAGTTCCTTGCCATAGACAGTAATCAGTAATTTATGCCTGTGGGGCTAGCCAGTGGAAAGAAAAGGGAAATGCTTCTGTAATTAAGATTATTTATATATTGCTCAGAGGGTTCTAGGTCTGAATTAGAGTGATGAATAGATAACACTACCCTGGCCTCAGTAGTTCTAGCTGGAAACTATTCCCTGGAAAGTAGTGATGTCAAAATGTCCAACTATGGGGAAAAAATATTCTTCAAGTAAAAAGGTTTCAGCTAACACATTGATCTCCACAAAACATGTACGTTAAACTAGACTTGAAACTAACCTGTTGTTTGAAGATATCATCATGCAACTGCATTGTCTTCTTGATGAAGTCTATGTTGTGTTTCTCAGGCATCCTGTCCATAGAGCTGCAAAACTTGTCTATCCCACTAACTTGAAGGTCCTTACTCAGACCCCTGGTCTGCAAATATTCCAGGTCATCCACACAACGTACACTAACGCTACTGCTATTGTGTGAAGTTGCTAGAAGATTGATGGCATATTCAAGTTTGGTTCCCATCCCTGAAATTATATGATAATCAAACTTCAAACTAATATAAGAGAGTACAGAGAATCTTGCAACTCCGATTTCATCAAGAAAAAATAAAACAGCAAGAAAATTATAACAGAAAAAGAGATCAATCATGGAGATGGATAACATGTGATCCATCATAAACTTTGCCTCTTTTTTTTTTTTTTTTCCTTATCTGTTTCCATTATTTACTCTATAAACTGTGGTGGATTTATAAAAGGCCACTACATAGGGGTGGAGACAAAGGGCCGTTGACCCGAAGTTTCTATGGGATATCTGGGAGCAAAAGTGATACAGAACAGATTTTGTAAATTTTGATAAAGTAAAATTCAAATGCAAGAAACATTCAAACGAACGAGATCTTCTTCAATCTTGCTCTAGATGCAAGCAATTATTACAAAGATGAAATTGCCTTGCTATATTTTAAATCATGCCACCTATTTTTGTCTTCGAAAATGTAAAGGAGGATTTCTGCTGAAATGGAGGGGGAGGGGACTGCTCACAACTGCATTGGGAGCTCTGAAAGTGTAACAAATTAAATAGTGCCTTGACAATGAAGAAGGACGTAAGGAGAAAACTGGAAGTAGGCAATAGAAATACCAAACATGGATTTTGGGTCTCTCTCTCTCTCTCTCTCTCTCTCTCTCACTGGGGGGACAATCACTAGCCAAAAGGGTAGTCTTCATCTCCATGAAATTTGTTCTAGAAAAGTGTTCACACTCCTTTCTGTTTCTTCCAAAACCAACCCTTTTCGATAGCCACATGATGAAATCACACAACAGTTAAAAATCCTTCTTTTGATACAGAAGCTTATTTTAATTAAAGCATAAAGCAATCAACAAATAGACAAAAATGAACAGCAAACTGGATAACTATGAGATGGAAGACTGAGAAGACTGCAAGACCAATTTTGCACTTTGTATTCTTAATTATATGCAAGAGATTTATTAGCAATCATGAAAATCACAAATAACCAATACAGCTAGCAAACAAAAAAAAAAAAAAGATCATGAATGCTGTCCTTATAAGCCATCTTTCAGAACTCGGAAGAAAAAGAGAAAAGAAAAAACTCAAGTTTCACGACCAACTCAGTACAAGAACAAGAAAACTACTCTATAATTATATATTCATCACCTGAAATATATAGTGACCAGATCGCTGTACTTTCCTACAAGGCTCATTGAACATCTCCCTCCTTCATGCCACAAGGTAGTCTATTGTTGACAAAGAAAAGCTGAAAAACAAGCAAGCCCTTATACCACTCATGAGCTTCCATAACTCATTTTTTTTCTTTTAACAACATGGACGGAGCAACCTATGGAGTGCAGCTGTGGTGCTGAATTCGGAGAGTTATTAATTATGGCTAGTAAACACCAGAAAGACTCCAATAGTTGAATTAGCCTATAGCTAGCTCTCCCTTGCTTAGAAGAACAACAAAGCAAACCTTAAGTTAAGACATGTTTGTATTCATGTTCATAATAATTCAAGCTTGACAGGCTGTGAATTAAGGAAGGAGGGAAGAAAAAAGCTGGGCTAACTTGCAATGTGTTTGAGAGTAATATTTTGATGAGAGAGAGGGGGGGAGCTGGGTTGTTGTGGTAGAGTTATGTATTAATAATGTAATGCGATCGAGTATATGATAAGGCTATTTATGGTATTGAATAATATTGGTTTTGCAAACTGTAGCCTACAAGTCGGGTCCACAGAGTTCCATGAATAATAAAATCAAATGGGCACTCGTGACCGCAAGCCAGCGGAGGCCAGTGAACAAGATATTCCAGACAAAGTCTTTGCAAGAAATCAATATCATATCATATTATTTATATATATAGATTAATTGATCGCTTCTTTAGGACAACTAGGACAATGTTAATGCTGATCTTCCTTATATTATTATTATTATTATTTATTTTTGGTATAAATTAAAATACCTTTTATTTTATTTTATTTTTTGGGAAATCCAAAGATTCCCCATTTGATTATATTTTCTCTTCGCTGTGTGCTTACTACCTTGCCCAATCTAGTCCGCTACTATTTTGGTTGAAATTTTGGAATTGCTTAGTGCAGCGGTGTTTAGTTATTATTTTTTTCTTTTTAAATTATGTTTTTATATATTTTTAAATTGTTTTGATGTTAAAAATTAATTTTATAGATAAAAAATAATTTTTATCAATCTTCTAAACACCCGGTACAAATTTTAGGTGTTGGAATTCCTTGTGTATATATGTGTATATGACCAGCACCTGTTTTGTGTTACATTTACATACATACATACATACATACATACATACATAGCATATATACGGATATACATACATAGCCTGTATATGTTCCCATCAATACTGTAAAATGATTCAGCGGAGTAAACAAGCTCAACTTTCTGTATGCTACGTACGTACGTGGATTGAAGAATAATTCGGAAGGAAATCGATTGTTTGAGAATGTTAATTATTAAATAAGGAGGTATTTATTTTTAGTGATAATTAATACATGTTATTTAAGACTAATAATTTCTCCACATTAAATATTGATCTGCTACCTTAAAAATAAAATAAATTTCTTTAGATACTATTTCTCAAAATTCAAACTCAAGAGAAACCAATAAAAATAGTATAATTTATGATCATCGTGTCTGCCAACCATTAATTAGATTTATTTAGAGGGTAAATTAATTATATATAGTATTAATTGTGTATATTTAGAACGATTTATTTTTATTTTTGTTAAAAACACTTGCATGCTCCTTTTTCTTATCAATCGATCGTTTGTATCTCTTGCATGCATGACTACTCCTCTCTTTTTTTAATGATACAAGGAAAATTCTTGACTTCGGCCTCTCTATCTTAACTTGCGTATTTGTCTCATAATTATAAGTTGCCATTAAGATTTTCCGGACGTCCTTGAAGATCCAGTAATATTTTATCGTTATTAATTTGACATTTAATTTTCTATTACTTGTCCCAAGGAGATCCAAGAGACAAACGTAAGATACCTAGAAAGAATACCAGAAAAATAACAAATATAAACGGATGATAAATCGATAGAAATATTATGTCGGTAAATTACGGCGAGTTTTTCCAACTGAATATACATTCCCAGCAGCCATTGGTTAGCATTGTCAAAAATATTTCATTGGTATATACTGAGAAAATTACAATGAAAAAAAACCAAAAAATATGATGAAGTGTTATTTTTACACACATAATTACCGATGAATTTAAATTCACAGATTAAATTTGTTGGTAAATCCATCTGCAATACTGAACGTTGAGGAGTTAAATGATGTTTTAAGAACTAACGGATATACACAAGTCGATGAAGATGATGATAGTGAAGAATTCAACATAGAAGATTGCGATGGATATGACGATGATAAAATCAAAGAGGAAGATAATTTTTATTAATTTGCACAACACGAATGTGTAATGTCATAAACTATAATGTAATATTTCTGGATGAAATTAACTTTAATGTAATGATAATGACATTTATTTATTATTAAATCATAATGAAATATTTAGTTTATGTGATTTTATTATTATACATGGAACTTGTGTTATTGTATTGTGTGTGTTACTGTGATTTTATTATTATACATAGAACTTGTGTTAAGTATTTACAAGATGGATGCAAATACAATTTGATAACAGAAATTATTTTGCACCGAAAAAAATACCAACGGACTTATAAAATGCAAATAGATACATCGATAGATTGAGTCTGTTGATATATTTGAGAGAACATTGGAATTGTTCCCTTCTCACTAGCATTGTTCATTGTGCACAATACATACGGGATCGATTACTAACAATTAATGACCTTTGATATTTTCTCGAGCGCTAAGATATTGTTCACTTTACACTTGCACTGTTTATTACTATTCAGTATATATGGAATTATCGACTGTTAATGTACATCAATATTTTCTTGAGAGCTATGGTAATGTTCACTTCTCACTTGCATTGTTTATTATTAATCAATACATACAAAATCACTAATGAACAAAAAATGTAGTCAGTGATATTGGTGGATTTCTGAAAAAATTTGATTAAATTGAAATTTTCAATTAGACTTTACAGATAGATACATCGATAATAAAAATAAAAATATTAATATTTAATTGTCAATCGGTAAAACCGCTGGTAAATAAACCCCAAATTAAAATACTAGAATCCCTAAAATCAGAACATACGATCATTTATCTTCTTCTCTCTTCCTCTGTAGCTTCTTCTCTTCTCCTCCCAAATCTTCATACCTTTTTTTCTCTTCTCTCTCTACTTCTATCCTCAACCCATTATCTTCTCTTCTCTGCTTCTCCACGCACATGTATGTCTTTTTTTCTTTTCTCCTTCTTTTATTCACTATTCATTTAATGATTTGTTCGGATTTTTTTTCTTCTTATGATTGGAAAAACTTGACATTTTATATTTTTGTGTTATTAATAATTGTATAAATGTTAATGAAAATTTTTAATTTTTTAAAATTTTTTTTGGTACAAATAATTGTGTAAATGTTGATGGCAATTTTTTAATTTTTTATGCTATAAATAATTGCATAAATGTTGATGGCAATTTTTTAATTTTTATGGTCTTTAATGATTGTATATAGATTGTTAGAATTTTTTTAATTCTGATTTTATTTTTTATGTTCTTTAATGATTATACATGGTTAGCTAATTGATTTGTTGGTGTTAACAAACAGTTTTAAATTTCAAAAAAAAATAAAAATTATTTAAAAATAATAAAAATTAAACAAAATAGTAGTCATCATAAATAAATAAAAGATTAAAAATAGCTAAGATAGTAGTTAGGAAAAATGAATAGTTTTTAATGTGAAATATTGATACTATAGATCTTTTAATGTGTTTATATTAACCTCCTATGATCATTTTGCAAATGATCATAGCAAAACGAATTAAAATTTTGGTTAAATAAATATAATTGAAATTATTCAATTGAGATAAATTAAAATATAATCAACTGGTTTGTGGCAATCCAATTTAAATTGTTGTATATTTGCAAGTTCAAAAATTTTAGGCAGTCTCCCACATAGGTGAGGTGCTATCAATTTTTTTAAAATATGAATGTTTAATGATTTACAGTACCTTAATCTTTTAATTTGTGTAGATGTCTAGGGAAATGTCAATAGCATGTCATACAGACAGGATGGTTGCTAGTTCTTCTAGCAGTATTTCTCACGACCATGAGTCATTAGGTGTCGACCGAGATCACACACCTAAGACACAGACATCCACTCATGATGCAGGCTCATTGAATGTGATGCCACCACGTCGCAGGGGGTCCCTTTACAACGAGTTCCATTTACTCAGAAGTACCAGGCTTAGAGGAAGAACAACCTTTCAATGTAAGTTTGTATTCCCTTAATATTGACATGTTAATAATTTTTTTTAAAAATAATTTTAATTAACAAATGCAATTTCAGGTTTACTATGAAATCATTGATGGAAATTCCACTATTTCAATATAGTCAAATTTTCAAACATCTTGAATGGAAACCTATGATTGATTCATGGTTCAGAAGGTTTAACGTTAGTATTAGCTTAAATATTTTTGTATCATGTTAATTTGGTTAGTTTATTAACTTATTAATGAAATTTTTCTTGTACAAATTTTAACTGCACGAAAAAACTTGAATGGGATAGAGCTTACAACACTATTGTAATGAGAGTTTGGAAAAATCACAATGCAACTAGGTAAGATTGAAATCAAGATAGAATTTTTTAATCTTTTTATTCAATTTTATTATTCATTTAATAATACATAATTCATTTGTATCAAATAGATTGTGTGATTTTTTTGTACGAGGTACAATAGAAAGGCAAATAAATATGTGAAAGAGAGTGAGCTTCCAAGCTGGAAGGAGGTGGTGGTTTCAAAAGATTTCAAACCTCTATACATCTTAAGGGCTGTGTGGGCGGAATATATTCAACTTTTGATGTTCAATCATTTCATGCGACGATAAGACTCCAGTATGGAGAACTAAAACCCGACGTGTTCATGGTTTCGTTACCCTGTACATTGGTGGCTCCGTTCCATTCATTTCGCTTGCAAAGAGAATGGTAAGATTTTTTTAAATTACATCTATTTTTTATCTGTTGTTTCTTATAAATATATTTAACTAACTACACTTTTTGCTTGCAGGATATGGTTCTTGGACGCGAACCAAGCCCAATGGAGATTTTTATGGAAACGTACATGTAGATTAATGACTACCAAAAACGGGTGTAACAACTTGTGGATAGTCAAGCTAAACACTTTGTAGTATGTAGTTTTCAACCATTTTTTTCTTAAGTTATTATTTTCTTGAATTTACTGACTTTTTTTTTTCAAGATACATATAACCCATTCATATCTCAATCCGGATTTGTGGTTGGAGGCAGGATTGTTTGGTAAACCCGATAGAAATCAAGTGTGTGGTCTCTCTAACACTATGACCAAGTTCTTGTGGATGACCCATAGTGTTTCAACCGTTGGATGCTCTCAATCAGTTCCGAGCAGTTAAACTCTAGAGTTTGAGGTGATTTTAGATTAGCGAGTTAAATATCAGACGACCCATCTTGCTACTGATTATAAATGACTCAATGCTGGGATACCCAAAATCTGTCGATTGGTAATGGAAATAAGATCACATATGGGTGATACATGTGTTCCTTTTTATTCATCCTACGATCTAGGTGAAGACTCGCCTCCTCCTCCTCTTCTATTGTCTCTATGCTAGATTAATTGTATTTGAATTTATAAATGTTTAAATTTTTAATAAATATTTCAAATTTATATTAATTTAATTTTTTTAATTATTTTTTGTTTTTGTTAATATATTTTTTAAAAATATATGTTTTAAAATTATTATTGAAATGGTTACTTATGAACATAAACTGTCAGTATATATCAGAGAGCTAAAAAACAATTACTGCAAATGTCATTGTCAATGTTTACTTACCAATGGAATAATAAATGGTTTGTTTGGCGTTACATGTCAAATTCACCGATAGACATACTGTCAGGTAAAGTTTTTTGTGGCATGCTTTGTTCGTTAGTAAATCCATCTATAAAATGATTACCGACAAACTCGCTGATGAGAGTTTTTCTGACAGATTATTTTCTTCTATGATCACGTGTGCAAATTTCATTCTGACAAACTGTGAGTATAAATATCGATAGACAATTCCATTGGTAAATCTAAAAATTTGGTAGTGCACCTTATTATCACCCATATAATCATTAAATAAGATGCACTAAATAATAAAATGTTCAAAAACTGTGCAACGGCGACGGCGACGGCGACGGCGACGGCGACAACAACAACAACAACAACAAATGTTTTAAATGGAAAATATTAGCACAACTCAACAATTTAGAATGATTTGTGGGCATAAGTGGAGTGCTGAGGAAATCCAAAACTGTAAAAGAAATAAGGGAGTTTTAATGGCAACAGATTCAACCCAAGATAGTAGTTCAACTAGATAAGGAAACTCTACCAAAAATGGTGAATGAGCATATCTAGAATTCAAATTAAATCAAAATTATCTTTGGTGGTGTTTGAAATATTGCCTATGGATTTCATGCAATACGTTACTATACTTTTATGCTTAAAATGAATTCCTCTATAATAATTTAAGATCATTGTCGAGTGTTTATATTTTTCAGTTTCTTTTTATTCAAACACATCCATCATTTCCAATTTTCCTTCTTGGTGTTAGAGTAAGTGTGAACACATGACACATCCCAACAACTCTGTACAACCATAACTTCATTACCTCTCAATATTGGCAACTTCATTACCCTCAAACGTAGTCCTGTAAATTATCCCATATGACATGAACAAGTCTTGGCTTTTGTAGAAAGCTAAGAGTCTGTCAACCATATTACAAATAAAGATCCTGCCCTCATTAAATACACCATATCGAATTCAAATAACACTATGGATGCATAAATGTTTGCACCAAGATTAATTGAAGTATACATTGTCTGGAGAAAGGTGGATCATTATTTTCATGGGTGGATAATTGGAACACACTCTAAAGAAACACTCAACCTAGTTGTTAGCTTAAACATAGCCTATGTTATTTGGGACGCACTTAAGAATGCATATGCAAAAAATTTACAAGAACATGAATTCACACTTAAACAACAGGTAACATATTTTCATGAAGTAGATAACAAAACTATTTGACAACATACTCGCACCTTTAAAGGTTTATACGTTGGTCTTTTAACTATCGGGAAACCTATCCCAGAAAAAGAAAACATTTTATTCCTTCTCACTAGCCTTAGCCCTCAATTCACCACTACCATGTTGAAGCCACCTAGGTCATCATACTCTGAGCTGGTCTCCTAACTCCAAAGTCTTGATCAGCGACGTAATTGGTTCTTTAATCATGAAAGTGACCCAAACTCATTCACTCCTCAAATGACATTTTATGGACAAAAACAACAACACTTCTAATAATTTCCCTCACGATATCTTGGCAACAAAAAAAATTCATATCAACTAGGAAAGGATTTCAAGCACAACAATAAAACGAATGAAACAATTCTTATTCTTCTAGCCTAATCAGGCTCTCAACAAAGACATCATCTACCACCTAGTGAATGTCGTATGACCTATACAAAAAGAGATCTTTATCGTGAAAAAAAATTCTAGTACTATAGCACAATGAGATATATTGTAAAAACATGTTAAAAGGTGCCAAAACAACCAACTCAGCATGATGACATACCACAAGCTCTTATAGCCGTCACATTGGACAACACCATCACTAAAGTAGAGTGAATAGACATAGAAGCTTCCAACACATGACAGGAAAGTCAAATATGTTATCTAATATCCACAACTACTTTGGTGTAGATTCAATTCTTATTAGTAATGGATCTTCTTTTCAAATTCCTGGTATTAGAGATTATAGCATTAAGAAAAAATACTTTATATTTTTACAATGTCCTGCTAGTTCCTAACTTAACAAAAAATTTATTTTTGATAGTTAGCTACCAACTTAGTTTCTTGTTAATTATAAATTCTCTAATGTTGACTATTGTATTAAGGAACAACAAACAGGACAATCGGTGATCATAGGGAGGTGTAATCGTGATCTCTATATTTTTCCCACTTTATTGGAGCTCTACTTTTCTCATTGATTCAAATCTGGCTCAACAAACTTTTAGCATCAACTCTTAGAATATCCTTGGCTTTATGCTTTACAATTATTAAAAAAATAAAGGCATGATTAATGTTATAGGAGCTATAAAAAAATAACACATTTGTGATACTTGTCAATTCAGGAAGCTTAGTACATTATTGTTTTCCTAATCTTAACATTTAAGTGCTGGTACATTTTAAAAATATTCATTGTGAGTTATAGGTACCTACTCATATTTTATCATTAGGAAAATTCAAAGATTATGTTTGTTTGCTAAATGACTTTTCTAAGTATATTTGGATCATTCTCTTACAACATAAATCTAATTTTGCAAATGCTTATGTAGCCTTTGAATAATATGTTACCAGATAATTCAACAAACAAATCAAGATTTTTCACTCTAATAGAAAAGGAGAATTCAAAAACTCCATGCTATCATCTTATTTTCTTTCCACTAGTATTATTCATTAGGTATCGTGCCTATATACTCTAAAGGAAACAAGTATGGTTGAAAGGAAAAATAAGATAATATGAGAACTAGGTATGACTATGTTATTTCACAATGGTGCCACTCTATTTTTATGGGTAGAAGCTTTCATTAATGTTATCTACCTTATTAATTGGTTGCATTTGTTTGCACTTAATTTTTAAACTTCATACTTTACACTATATGAAACTTATCCTGATTATACTTCACCTGAAGTACACGGTGACACAAGTTTAATCCAAAATTCATACTTTGCATCTTTGTACGCTCTAATGATAAACGTAAAGGATAGAAAAGTTTATATCCCTTTAGAAAAAAATATTTTATCTCCTGCAATATGGTTTTTAACGAGTTATTTTTTCCTTATAAAGCACTCAAGTCAAAGCATTACTCCTCCTACATCACATGTCATTAACATATTTGATTTATGGTTACCTTATACTCACTTTAATCTTATTGCATAAACTTAGTTGCCAATATTGATACTATCATGTTTGAGTCCTTTACTGGTAGTGCCAATATTCACTCCAGATTCATAAACTTCTATAGGCTCCCTCTCCCTAACTGAAGATACAGTTAGTATGAAGCCCAACAGTTTAGGTCTAAACTTGAGTTCGAGATGCAACTGGCACCATTTGAGCATGAGTCACTCTAGCTTGAGTTTGAGATGCAGCTGCCATGACAAAGGCATAAGTTATCTCATCTCAATTCTGAGATGCACAAACAACCCATACATTCTTCATAACCTAAGTCTTAAAATTTAATAAAGTCAACTTCAGTAAGCTTAGTTTGATTAGTTTAATGTTTTGTTTCTTAAATATGGTTTCTTTTGTAGCCTATCAGACCCATCCTTATTCACATTTCATTCTTATTTTTGTATATTTACCTTTCTTTCTTTATATAGATGATATACTTCTTATACAAACCTCTGCTGCTTTAGTTAGAACATTCATTTATCTTCTAAATTTAGAATTTACAATGAAGGACTAGGACCAGTTAATCACTTTTCTAGGATTGAGATATCTCAAACACTTGATGACCTCCATATGTCCTGCTCATATTATGCCCTTACCATTTTTGAACGAGCTAGCATGGTTGATTATAAGCCCATGAGCACCACTTGAAGCAAAGACCAGGATCTCATCAAATGACATTTTATTAGAAGAACCAAGTTACTTTTGAGGACTTGTTGGTGCTTTTCAATATCTAACACTCACACAACTAGATCTTTCATATAGTGTTAACTATGTATGACCTGTATGCTCCTACTATTGTGCATTTAATAATAGTTCATTGAATCTAAAGATATATCAAAGGCACTATTAACATGGGCTTACACTTTATTTTGAATACTACATTTGATCTATATGCTTTTTTATATGCAGATTAGGTAAGTTGTCCCACCATAAGGCGTTCCAACACTTGATATTACATATTTTTTTAGAGAAAATCTCATCTTTTGGTGTATAAAGAACCAATATACCATCTCTCAATGCAACATTGAAGTAGAGTATCAAGCCATGGCTAACATTGCAGCCGAACTCACGTGGATGACTTTTATTCTAAAAAATCTTCATATTCTACTTACTTCTCCTCTAATCCTCTAATATGACAACCTTAGTACTTTTTATATGATAGTTAACCTAATGTTTCATGCTCGTAGTAAATATATTAAGTTGAATTATCATTTTATGCTTGAACAAGTTACACTTGGACTTCTCATCACTAAACACATATTTATTATAGATCAAATAGTAGACCTCTTCACTAAATCAATGTCAAAGGCTACTTTAATTACTTTCGAACCAAACTTTGCCCCCAAACCTGACAGAGTTTGAGAAAGAGTATTAGCATAACAACTCAACATGATTTATTAGAACAAGTGGAGTGATAAAAAAAATCCAAAACTATCAAATAAATAAGGATGGTTACTTCCATAAATATACCTATATTAGTGGAGAGACATTGTAGGATGGAGTTTTAATGGCAACAAATTCAACCGAAGATGGTAGTTCACTAAGATAAGAAAACTCCAGCAAAAATGGTAAATAAGTATATCTCGGATTTAAATAAAATCATATCACCTTTAGTGGTGTTTGAAATCAGTTAAGATATAAAGCATATCATCGAGAATATTGCCCAAGGATCCTATGCAAATTGTTACTATGTTTTATGTTTAAATACAAATCCTCTATATTATTTTAGGATCATAGGCCTAGTGTTCTTTTTTTTTTTTTTCAATTTCATCTTCTTCAAACATCTTCATCATTCCTAATATTTCTTTTGAAAAAAAGGAAAACTTCCACTACATGAAAACTAGAAAATATCGATAAAATATTCCATCAACATGTAAATACCATTCCATAAGCAATTTATATCATTGACAGATTTACCTACAAAAATACATTATCAAAACAACATTATCAGGATTTGTTTTCCGTTATCATTTCATCAATAATTGGTAATATTGATGGAAATAACAACACAATATTGGTGCCAAAAAAATAAATTGCACTGACCAATTTTTGTCAGTAATTAAGTTACCAAAAAAGTATCCTCTCGCTGATTTTGTTAGTAAAACAATTAATGATAGAATCTCCATTGTTGATTGATATGGTTTAGCTTATGGTTCAACCTTGGGTTACTCATGATGGGGATTCAGTTGGGAGTTTGGTTAGAGGGGAAGACCATTTAGCCAAGTAAATGTTTTTTCTTGGGTTTCAACTTGTATTTGATTTAGCCATGTTGAGTTTTCACCTTGGGATGCATTCAGTTAGATTGGGTTTGTTGGTGTTGATGGGTTCGATCCAATTATGGAGAAGTTAGTTTTGGCTAGATCTGATTTGAGCCTTATGGATGTGTATGGGCTTAGGCTATATGGGGTCCAAAAGTGGTTTGGAGTAATTAGGGTGTTGAGGTCCTTTTCCTATAAGGATTTGTCAAAAATCCTAGCAAAGTTTGAGTTCATGATGGGCGGTTGTAAAGTAGAATCGGAGAGGGATTACCAAGTCTCTATATTAGATAAGAATTTCATATCTAACATGGAAACCAATAGGTGACAACATGTGAGAGTAAATTCCCCTATTTATTTGTCCATTACAGAAATGCTTTCCTTACAATGAGAACAAGAGGCGGTTAGATTTGGTGGACTTTTCTTGTTGTTTTTTTTCCTTTCTCTTGCAGGATTTCTTTACTTTAAAGGGAGATTGTGGAAGGCTTCTAAAAGGGAAGAATTCAATAAATCTTTTTCCTATTTTTGAGAGTATTAATTTGACCAAACAAGGGAAGAACATCAAGCATTCAAGGCAACATATTCCAAATATGGAAAGAGGTCTAAAAGGGGCAACAATCACATATTATTTCTACGCAAGTCAAACCCAACTACAAAAGAAAATTAATCAAGATAGGGATAATTTTGGGGGCTGATTGTTTCCTTGTATTATTCTAAACATTTTACATAGTTTTTATTTTATTGTTTTAAGCATTCTTTGAACCATAATATTTCATTAAGCTTGTGTTAGCTAAAAGCCCAATAGTTTGTAATCCAATATGGATCTGTTAGGGTAAATTATCTTAAGACTATATAATATTTTTCTTGCTACAAATTTTAGCATCCTTCAGATGAATAATATTATTGTGTATTGCTTGAAGCAAACATGTTCTTTGTTATGACAAAGAAGAAAACCTGACGTATCAAGGTATAATTAACCTTGTAGCGTGAATTCATGAATTACAATACCTATGGTTCTTAGCTACATGTTAACTCGGGTCAAGGTTCTCAAAACCTAATTTTTGGCTTTCTTGGGGAAGTATCATCTTCGTTGGGGGTTGCTTGACCATATGATTAAGAAGTCCGCATCATTGATTTTGTTGGTAATACCTAAAAATTATCGATGGAATAGCCAATGAAATTCCAAGATTCGCAACAAAATCTCGACCGCAAATTCCATTGGAAAGTTGTATAACTTTTGAACTATTTTGTAACTTTTCAATGAAATGATGCTTAGCCAATGACATAAATCTCTATCGCAAAAAAATTTCATCAAAAGTTTAGTAAATTCATTTTTTAGTTGTTAATTAAAAGTATTAAAAATAATATAAGTCATAATAAAACCAAAAACTATTAATTTTATTAAACATCAAGATTTTATTAATTTCATTATTCATTCAAAAATAATCTCATAAAAATAAATACATCGCTGCAAAGATGAATGTAGAGGTAAAGAGGGGGAATCCCTGGTCAAAAGATCTGAATTGGGAAGCACTATAATAAAAAGTCATATATTCCATCATTTTTTACCCAATTCTTTCTATTTTCTTCTTCTAATTTGGCTTTCATTTATTCTTCTAATTTAGCTACTCAATCCTTGACCTATTTTAGGACCTTCACTTTAAATTTTAGCATTGACTAACTTAAGCAAGATTATTGTATGTGTAGAGTTGAAGCAGAACGACTCGACCTCATTTCATAAGCCAATACCATAGGCATCCCAGAAACCCAATTCATATCTTGTCCATTAGTTGCTTCAACCTCCAACCATAACCGAGGATTATGAGGAGGATAGGTGCAAGGATTTTCTCCATGTTTTTCAACCATTGTGGTGTTATAAGTTTTTTACCAAAAAAAAAATTCAATTATATTTAAAAGAATTCTAAAAATTAAAAGAATTAAAAAAAAACATAGAATGAACATTTTCTCTTTGCTATCTACAAAACTCTTTACCCCTTTTCCCGTATCCCTTTTTTATATGAGTTTTCTCATATAACTCCATTAAAGTAGGCTCGCACCTAAGCAGTTTTTCCTGAAAAATAAATAAATTTTAAAAAAATTCTAACAAATAAAAATTAAATTGAAAATTGAGGAAAAAATAATTTAAAAAGTCTTAGCAAGCATTTTTCATCATTAGCAAATAAAAGTGTTTCACCGGTGTGCTTGTTCATTCAACCATGTATTTGTTTTTCTTGTGGTTTTACAACCCAGATCATGAGCACCTTTTAAAGTTTTTTAATGCCAAAACTTCTTGAAACTTTGCCTAATTACTCTTTATGACAAGATTCGGTTTATACTTTTTCAATACCGTGATGTCATTAGAGCCAACTTTTTTTTACATGTTTGTGGAATCATATCACAAATCACGCAACTTGTTACAGAAAAGTTGTTAAATATAGATAAGATTAGAAAATTTAAGATTATAATTTTAAATATAATTTTTTTATAGCTTGAAACTTACCTAATTGCGTTGTTGTTTTCCCACACTTTCTTGACTACCATCTTGTTTTCCTTGTCCCACCAAAATTTCCCTTGCATTGTCAATTTGTACATTGATTAGTTTTTTAAAATTTAAAATAAACTATATAATAACTAAAGAAATATTAATTTTATCCTATCTTAAACAGTCCCTACCAAGCATTTATTATAGTTATCCATCCAGGATGATCTTGAAGTTGACTCTATTGAAACAATGGTTCCTCGAACAATGATTTTATCACACGTATGATAAAAACAAGTAGCTTCAATATTTGTAAACCTAAAAATAAATTCACACAAAGTCTATCATTTTCATTTAATGTAAATTTTAAAATAACTTAATCAAAATAAATAACTTACATGGATTGGTTGACCTTTTATTTTTCAATAATTATATCAAAATATGGATCTCTTGAAGATGAGATTCCACTTCTACTACCAAAGTGGACGAGCTTTGGTTAGTATCGTGTACATTAGATGTGTCTTCATGATCAATACTTATATTAACATCATGATCACTGACATCACCAACACTACTGCTATTTGAACTAGCAGTAGCATTAACGCTTTTAAATGTCTTTAAACTTTTTATTGGAATATCCAAAATATAATACAAGTTAATTCTCAATTTCAATGTAATAAACTCAAACCATTGTCAACACATGAAATACATGTAACTACTCACCCTAGTTCAATGGTAAGGTATATCTCCGAGTGAACTTTCAAGTACCAAAACAAAGGTTTAATTTTAGTCATCCATCTTATAAAAATATATTGATTATTTCATAAGTGCGAGCTCAAATCTTATAACAAAATGGTTTATTTGTTTTTTCTTTCTTATCTTGGAATGCAATCAAATTCAGAACCAAGTAACCACATGCCCTAAAATAGCTATATATATACACTTATTTAAAAGAACAAATTTCCTAACAAACACAAAAAGGATACAACAAAAGGAAAAAACATAATTTACAACCAGCTAGAAGAATTACTACCACCATTATTACCCCTATTTCTCATCACTTCTTAGCTTTATTTCCATTAGCTCTAGTTTTCCTAAAACACTAATATAATCATCTACTCAAAACAACATCATCATCACCAAGATCACTAGAGCCTTAATGTTACAACCAAATCTACTAGCAAACACAAACCCCAATACACCTACACCATTTTAAAGGTAGTTAATACTGACACTTATATCCTTATAATCTAGCCTTTGAAAACCATAAAACTATCAATCCAACTAACAACACCACTCTTAAACCACAAACATTACCACTTAAACCCCATGGTTGTTGCCTAGAGCATAATATCTGGTGAAACAAGGAAGAAATCTCACCACCCCATCACCATAACCTCAAACTCTACCAACTTCACTACCACACCACTACCCGTCCAAATATCAAAGAATCACCATCTCTAACAAAACCCAAATGTACAACAAAAATGGTTTTTTATCATTACAATTTAAAACTCACAATAAAAAAACCAATAATAAGTAAAACAACAACAATGAACAAACTAACAAAACTTATAATAACGACATAAAAAAACACAATCAAATTCATATTCAAGTAATATAGATAATAAAAGATTAAAAAAAGTAAGAATATTACTCACTTGTTTAATAAGAGAAAGGAATAGACAACGACAAGAGATGATGGTGAAAGACAACGATGAGAGACAATGACAAGAGATGATGGTGAGCGGTGACGACGAGAGGTGGCAGTGAGAGGAGATGGTGAGAGCTCTATCAATTTTGGTATTTTTAAATTTGTTGAATATGAGATGAAATGGTGAGTGTGAAATTGTCAAATTATAACCTAGATTTACTGATACAAATTCCATGAGCAATTCCATCGATATATTAACATGTCAATAAATACTAATGGACTTGCTAATGAAAATTTTATTTTTTTTAATATTTTTAATTTCATCGGCAATGATGTTGCCATTACCCAAACTTACTGTGAGTTTTTTATGAAGTTACACATCTATTAGCAATTCAATTGCCATTTTCTAATCTATATTTTTTGACAAAATTACTTGTTCGTCGCCAATTTTGTCATCATTTCCTAACCCTATTGTAATGTTTTGACAAAATTGCATGTATGTCACTAATCCTGTCGACTTTTCACTAATTGCTTATGGCTTGTTATATACTCTAGCCAACCTAGGTACACAATAGCAAAATACCAAGCAATTTCAAGCCAATAATTGCCCACATTAAAAAAAACTTTTAAAATATATAAAAAAAACATGATGCATTATAAAGTTGCAATAAATGTAAACCCCAAAAAAATTGAAACAAACTTAATAGAATGAATAAATAAATGATAAATTGGCAGGAAATAGTGGGCTTTATTTTGAATGAATGAAATTTTACTAGAAATTATACAGAACTTCGAGAGAGGAAATTTATATGAAAAAAATTAAAATTAAAATAAAAATGAATATATTATTGCGTAAGAAGATGGTCACAAGGACTTAATGGAGTAATTAAAATGGTTCGTGCAAGGAGGGCACAAGAAAATTCAAATTTTTAGTGTAAAACCACATAATAACTAGTTTTACACTAACACGTCTAGCTCTCAATTCAATCGTTGGACTGGACTGAACTTTTATGAGAAGTTACTTGACATATTGTTTTATTTTAGGTTAAAAGTTTAAGGAAATCAAGGATCGAGAAGGTCATATGATAATATAAGGCTAATTAATGTTGTTTTTTGTAAATAAGATGATGAGCTGAAAAATTCCAGTAAATTCTTCTTCTTTAAGTCATGGCAAAACATGAAAAAAAATAAGAAAATGAAGGAAAAAAATAGAAACTAGAGAGATTTGTCTTGATTGAAATCATGTTTCAAGTTGGGTAGATAAGAGGAGTGATTAAACACAAATAACAAATGCCAGAATTAAGTGAAAGAAAATCATGTGAGAGAGAGGAACTAAAGGGAAAAAGTCACAGCAAAGTGAAGAGGAAGAGGAGGAGTGGAATAAATACAATTGGTTAACTTTCGAAGTTCATTTCCTTATTGGGTAAGGAGTTTCAAACTCATTTATACAAGTTGAATGAAAAGAAATAAATTTAAATGCATGATTCTTAATTTTTTGGAATTATGGTTCTTGAAAGCCAATTTGGGAAAAAACGAAAATTGATGGAGTTGATGTAATTATGATTGGATAGGGCATAAATGACTTAAATCTATGCATAAATTGAAAGAAAATTTCAATGTTCCTTGAAGGGTTAGAGCTGGCCATTTTTTTAGAAAGATGAGGAATAAGGAACATCATGAAAGCTTACGAAGTTGTGTGTGTTTAGTAGAAATTGATCTATTGATGACAAATTAAAAAGGGTTGAAATCAATTTGTCAAGTGGTAATGAATATTTAACGTACTTTGAATTTATGAAATTATATAGGGTTGATAAAAAAATGGTGTATGTGTACGTGTGAAGTTATGGATGATGATTGTAAAGAGTTAAGCTATTGCACATAATGATAATGAATTCTAAATGATTAGAAGATTTAATCCCTAGAAGAAAATTTTTGAATCTAAAGACTAAATTGTTGTGTTTATGTTGATTTTTCATGAATGAAGTATTCTTAAATAATCTCAAGAAATTTACAGAATGAAATGAAGGTTTATTCGAATATGAACGTTTAAGTACAACTCAACATAGAGAAAATCAACAAAATGATACAAAGACATTAAAACAGATGATTATGATGGATAAATAAATTAATTGAATTGGTATTATGATATGTATAAGAAGTATGTCGATATGTGGTAATGATAATTAATTGAAAACTCATCGATGCATAGGAGACCGTTGGGATGAATTAGCAAGCAGGTGGGAACTGCTCAATCAGATTGTAGTTAGGAACTCTGTACCTTGTAGTAATTTTTAAAAAACACTTTCTTCTATTTTATTTGTGAAACTTCACACTTACCCCCATAATTATATATCTTTCTACTTTCACTATACTCTTCAATATAAAATACATATCCATTGATTAAAAAAAAAACCCATTATAACATTGGATTTTTCTTTTAGAACCCAAAAATTAGAACTTCAATCTATCAATATTGCCTTCCATTTTGAAAACCTGGATAAAGTTAATTAACAACCATTAATTATCCTATGAAAAACATAAGTAAATATATTTTTAGGAGATATGAATTATTAAATACTTACATGTGTTTTAAACATGGAAAATTAATCATCTTGTAATTAAAAATTTTGCATTTTAGTAACATTTGGATTTTAGAATAATAATAATTGATGATGTTGTCTATAAAAAAGTTACTGAATTGAGTCTTTATGATAATATAAGCAAAAATAGTTTAAAACTATATAATTGTAAAACTAACATACCGAACAAAAAGTATCAATCATCATAGTTGAATAGTATATAATTATGTGCTTGTTTGAATTTGATGTTTGTTAAGTACCTTTTCCTCACTATATTCTTTGATAATGGCCATTCAAGATAGTAAAATTTTATAAATTCTCATTTGAAGGTAGTTCACCATCATTATCATGATTTGAAACATGGTTAATTTTTGTTCTCAGGTGAGGTTCAAAATAATATGAGGTAAACATTAAAATTTCTTCAATAATATAAGCCTCGTATATCGAAGACTTAATATGCACTTTATTTTTAACTTTTATCTTATGATTAAACATGTACCTACATGCAAGTACTTTGAGATGAATAAAAAGATGTTTATAAAAAGATAATAGACAATTACTTATGATGCATGTAATCTATAACCTTTTGAATAATTACATTTATTTGTATTGTACAAGCCCTCCAACTTTTATCTCATAAGCTAAATGTATCGGTAAATGCTCTATTAAGTCGAAGAATTTGAAAGGGAATATTATTTCAAGTTTATAAATTACCATAATGATGTTAGTTTCAAGTTGTTCCATGTTTGTATGCAACTTGCTAGAACAAATATCTCTAAAACAAAAAATCTAATCCTTGTCACTTCATCACATATCTCTTTTGGCAATAAATCATTGTAAGCATATGGTATTCATGACTCTTCATTCTATACAATATGCATTCTCCTAAATTCATCATTTTAGCTATATTTGAAGTATATCCATCAGGAAGTCACAAACTTTTAAGTCATTCGTAAACAATAAACTATGTATCATTATCTATGGTGAAGGTGGCTTTGGGTTTTGTGATATGTAACCCATCATTAAACGACTTTATATTCTGATAATCACAGTAGAAAGCTAAATCCATTTTAGCTTTCATGTTATCCTTTATTTACCATTTCTTGTCCATGATCATATTAAAAATATTGCCAAACAATTTCTTCTCGAGCATGACATTTATATTATGGTGGATGACATCAGTCTTTTAATAAGAAAAATCCTAAAATATACTCCACTTTATTTAATTGTGGGTCACACCAAAACCAGAAAACTTCTATTTACAATAATGAGAACCAAATATAATACCCTTATACTACGAAACCACATCATACAATTCTTCATAAGACAATACTGGTGGTGCAACATCCTTTTAATCTCCACTTTTTTTTATTGATAATGACATGGCAAGAACATTCATTGGAAATAAAAAAAAAAAGTTTTACCATCATTCATTAAGGTTAAGGCCTTATTATTTTCCATATAGTATGGACAAGCTAATTTTTCAAGTGTGCTCCAACCTGAGACTATCCCATACACATAAAAATCATTTATGGTCTACATCAATTATGTCTTAATCTAAAAATTATGTTTCTTTGAGACATTATATATCAAAGCCTCGATTGACCATAATTGATTCATATCATCAATCAATGATTAAAGACAAATACCTATATTCCTACCTAGATTGTAAGAACCAGGTATGACCACAAATAAAAACATTAATTTCAACTTAATACACATCTCTAGGGGCAAGTTGTAAGCTATTAGTATAATTGACGAACAAGTATAGGGTGCAACAAAGGATCCAAATAGGTGAAATCCATCTACACACAAGACAATATGTACATTTCATGGTTCCATTAAAAATTAAGGATATACACTATTAAACTATATACAAGCTTCATTATTGATAGGGTATATACTATGACCCCATCTATCGTATCATATGAATAATATCATTTATATGCTCAGTAGTCTTTAGAGATATAAATAACATTTACATACTATAAGTGATTAAGAAGTATCTTAGTTTTTTGTATGCAACAAGTTTCCTTCCTCTACCACTATTTGATTTATACTAAGCATGCTAATAGATTTTGCACTTGATAAATTTACATATTCATCATAGTATAACATGCAAAAGTTTTGACACTTATTGATTTTTTTGATATCCTAGTTCACAAGGTTTCATCATGGATTTTATAGCTTAGAAATCTCTTTCAGCTCATTCCCTTTAAGTAACATGCTTTTAACCTATTCAATTATGCTATCATAATCAGCCCCACTCAACTCGTAATCTAATTTGACGGTAAACACTCTTGCAATTGTCAAAAATTTATTATGAGTTGTGCATCCATCTTGTAATGGTTCGTTGAAATCTTTCAAAAGTTTAAAAAACTTAATTGCATCTACATTTTATTTTTCATCTAAAGAGATGTTATGTGAACCTTCACTTGAATAATCTTGATTCATTCTTATTACATCTGTCACAATACTCTTATAAGGATTACTATTATCATCTGCAAACTTATATATGTTGTTAGAACTAGAAGTTGAGTTAACCATCATTTCTACCATGGTTTCATGAAGAACATAAGGTTCTCCGTGTGCAAATCAACATAAGTATTTCTCAAATAACTATTTTTTAAATAGATGCATCATCACAATATCTTTATGGTGAAACTTTTTATTCTTACACTTCATTTATAGACATCTAATTTTTCTTGTACTGATATTCTTTGGATTTGAAAGTATGGAATTAATAAAACCCTCAACCTTTTGAAGATAATCTTGCTTATATAACCCTAGGGTGAATCTCAATATATCCAAGGATGATCATTCATTGCTTATGAAACCTATATAGAATAAAATTTATTTTATCAATTCCATAAAAAAATAAATTTCCCTAAATTTCCAATTTAACAATAAAATTGACAAAATATAAGGTACCCATTAAAATAACTCATTTGTTCAATTATAACACACCTAAGTTACAAAATCAAAATCAATTTCATCAAATGACAATAAAATTCAATTTCCCCTCAATCCCAAACAAACCCTAACATACAAATCATACATTAATATAATAAATTTCTCTAGAGAAAACATATAAAACCCGTAAATGTATATGCAAACTATAAATGCTACAAAAAATTTTATTAAATTAACCTAAAACATAAATGAGTTATAAAAAAAAAATAGATGAGTTTCTTACTTTGTGTATCGAAGCTTCATAAAAAATTCAATAATAAATGCTAATACTATTGATAGATGTAGATTGATGTCAATGGATTGGAGTGGCTAGATTTGTAAGAAAATACGAGGTTGCTAGTTTTTTTTTTTTTTTTTTTTGCATGAAGAAGAAGAAGAAGAATAAAGGGAAATAATTGCAGGTTATAACTTATTTGCATTTGCTGATGGATTTATTTTGTCGACAATTTCATCTATAATAATGACGTGTCAACTTTTTGATAGAATTGTCAACTGTATTTTTATTGATTTTCTATTTTAGTATTATGCCTGCAATCCCAACATAAATTACCTAGGAAATATATTATGTCATTATTTTTGCTGAAAATTACCATCGAAAATTATCCAACACTATTTTTGTTGGAAAATAGTGACAAAATATTCTTTATCAACTTTTATTATTATTATTATTTATTAATTTTCGTATAGTGAATTTCCTGATAGTGCTATGATAGATGGCGTTCCTTTCCTCCAAAAAGCTAAAGAGCTTAAAACATACCTGTTCCCAGCCCCAAGTAACTAAAATATCTAAAACTTTCAATCTGATCCGGGGAAATTACAACCACACACCCATCCCACATGCCTCTGGGTATAATAAGACATGATTGCTTCTGTCGTTTGTATTTTTTTTATGTGCCGGCATGCCTACCCTTGTCTTCTACTTGTTTAAGTCTCTACCTTAAAAAAATATCCTCGAGTAACATGGGCTCATCATATCTACCCCTATAACTAATTGTGAGTATTTCGTAGCAGCACGGAAGCATGTGAATACGCTTCCAAGAAAATATTGCTTCTGCTGATAGGGAGAAAATTCCTTCAATCTGAAATTCTAACTTCGAGTCACCATATTAGCAGTATCTTAAGTTTTGGTACGTATGAGGGCACAGACAAATCTAGGAGGTGGTCAGGGTTGTCCCCTTCGAGTCACCATATTAACGAGGATCACCGGTTTGAAGCAAGACTTTTCTAAAGGAGTAATGGGTTTTGTCCGCATATATTTGAACTATACAAGGGGACCATTAAGTTGAGTGCACATTCATGTCTGGTAAAAGAAGTGGCAGCATCCAATCCAAGTTTACCCTTGCCATACAAGGCCAAGAAAACATCTCATGTATGCAATGGATGGTATAGCAAATTAGACATAACTCTAAGATCATCAGTGGCACGGGCATCTGCTTCTAAGAGGAAAAGCTAGTAATTAAGAGGAGAGAGGGTTCTGCCAAATTGAAAAGAACAAGGTGCAAATGACTTTATGTAAGAATTTCGAAGACCTTACACTGATGATCAAGTCATACTCTCTCTCGATCGATCATACTCCGTTTGTTTAATATATAGTATTGATAATGGTATAGTTACGACTGGAAACAGACGAGTCATGCCAAGGCTACATGGATATGGATCAAAATCATATAGCAAATGATGACAAAAATGGAAATTCACAAATCTCCAAAGTATATATATTAATCTATTCTCCTCCTGGTCAAATGGTATGTTAATCACCGCACTAACCCCCAGCTTATGTGATTCTTAATATTAATAATGTTAAGTAATATTTATCTACTTTTATTTATTAAGGGTAGAATAGTATTTTCAGTTTAACCTATATATAATTCCTTTGTATTTAGGTTAACTTATGCATTCATAATATACAGATTATTCAGGATTCTAACCTCCTTTTATGTTTCATCCTAATTACTTTAACATGATATCAGAGCCTAGTTGATCGAACCCTTGGCTTGTTAATTTTATGGAACTCGCTGCCCTAGTAATAATCATGTTCACCAATGTCAGAGCCACTGGTCGTATCAAAATCGTTATCATCATTCACTTCATTCCCTGTAGGATGTTCCAGCACGCTCAATGCATTCCTTTGAAGCTTAACTTCAGATTCATTTTTCAAAACATCAGACATGAGTTGCTTAACCTATTAAAAGATGGAGGATGAAGATCAGGTTTTGTGCTTGTGGCTGAAGAATTAATATCTGAAACTTTATTTTAGATTCTTCAGCTTTTGCAATTTGGTATTTCTGTTCTGTCTCTGTAATTGTTTCGGTATTTCATCTTCTCTTCGGTTTCTGCAATTTGGTATCAGCTGCTGCAATTTGGTATTTCTGTTCTGTCTTTGCAATTATTTTGGTATTTCGTCTTCTCTTCAGTTTCTGTAATTTGGTATCAGCTTCTACAATTTGGTATTTCCGTTCTGTCTCTGCAATTGTTTTGGTATTTCTTCTCTTCAGTTTCTGCAATTTAGTATTTGAGTTAAGTTTCTGAAAAAAAAAGGGAGTTGTCTTCTGCTTCTGCAAAATCTGGTATTTCGACTTTCCTTCAACTTCTGCAATTTGGTATTTTTGTTCTATCTCTGCAATTTTTTTGGTATTTCTTCTTCTCTTCAGTTTCTGCAATTTGGTATTTACGTTCAGTTTCTGCAAAAAAAAAATTTGGAGTGATATTTTGTCTTCCACTTCTGCAAAATCTGGTATTTCGACTGTCCTTCAGCTTCTGCAATATGGTATTTCTGTCTGTCTCTGCAATTGTTTTGGTATTTCATCTTCTCTTCAGTTTTTACAATTTGGTATCAGCTTCTGCAATTTGGTATTTCTGTCTTGTCTCTGCAATTGTTTTGGTATTTTGTCTTCTCTTCAGTTTCTACAATTTGGTATTTGAGTTAAGTTTCTGCAAAAAAAAAATTGGAGTGATATTTTGTCTTTCGTTTCTGTAAAATCTGGTATTTCAACTTTCCTTCAGCTTTTGTCACGGCATTTACTGCCAAAGAGATTGTTTGGTTACTTGGTTACTTGCCGATATAAGAGTTTTCTTTTCTCATCCTACTCCTATGAATTGTGACAACCAGAGTTCTATTGAGATTGCTCACAACTCGGTTTTTATGAGCGAACTAAGCACATTAAGATTGATTGTCATCTTACTCGTCATCATCTCAAGTATGGCACCATTACTTTGCCTTTTGTTCATTCTTCCTTGCAGATTGCAGATTTCTTTACCAAGACGCATTCCATGTCTCGTTTTTGTTTTCTAGTTGGCAAACTCTCGATGCTTGTAGATGTCGCATCGTGAATTTGAGGGGAGATGTTAAGTAATATTTATCTAGTTTTATTTATTAAGGGTAGAATAGTATTTTCAGTTTAACCTATATATAATTCCTTTGTATTTAGGTTAACTTATGCATTCATAATATACAGATTATTCAGAATTCTAATCTCCTTTTATGTTTCATCTTAATTACTTTAACAAATAATTCAAGATGTTATAACTTTTTCTCTTTATAAAGCCTGTGATGCTTCTTTAAACTAATACTAAGAGGTGTTTTAACAAGACAATTACTCGTCAAGTCTTCCGATTCAACAGATTAATGAGAGAAGAAGAGAGAGTAGAGGTTATCAATAGATCAGCAACCAGTGGTGAAAGCCAAGCTGCACACCACAGCCAGATCTTTGTAAACTGGACCTCATGATTTGTTGAATGGTCATCTACGTACGTACGTAGGAGAAAAAGAACAAAATAAATCAAGTGGGGGGGAAAAGGACAGAAGAAGTGATGGCATCTACGAGTAGGAAAACGAGGGACAAGCTGAGATGTTCGATTGTTTTTCTGATGGGTATGTATATTGGAATAAGCACGCGTTGTAGCCTATTTGTGGCGCAAACCCTAAGATTGAGGGATCCACGCTCTATCTTCATTTGCTTTCTTTCTTTATTGGCACAGTCCTTGTCATCGCCGACACGACAACCCCTCGCCTTCCCCATGGAAAGAGAGATTCTCTCTCTCTAATTCTCAATTTATTACTGTCTGCAACTCTATTTTGTTTATAGGTTGACCAATTCCAAAATACAGAAAAAAAAAAAAAAAACTCTTTGTTTGTTTATTATGTAGTTCAAAATAAATAAAAACAGTTCAGAAGAAACTGTTGAGATTTTGTCCCTACTTTCATTTTTCTTTTTTCTTTTCTAAGCATGGAGACTAAATCTACCTCTTCATGATAAATGCATTTCTCATAATTTAGACTGAAATCTGATTAATGGTTAAGGAAAGAACATGTCATTTTAACCATTTTTTCAATCCTCCTATTTTTATGTGTTTTTTAGCCTTTTATCGTGTTTTAGACCTAGTTTGGGGTTGCGGTGCAACCCCTTTTTTTATTAAATTTTTTATTTTAAAATAATTTTTTTAGTATTTTTAGATCATTTTGACATGCTGATATCAAAAATAAATTTTAAAAGATAAAAAATATATATTATTTTAATGCATTTACAAACGAAAAACACTTTGAAAAACAACTTCTACTACATTTTCAAACACCTCCTTAATGATATTCATTCACTTTTATATGAGGTTGGAGTCTTGTCCACAAAATATATATAAAAATGCATATTAAAAAATGACATTTAGAACCTAAAAATATAAGTTTGTTTTCTTTGGATGCATAGTTTTTTATTCTAAACTTGCACTTGGTTCATAAGTGATGTAGTCGGATCACTTGAATTTGAAGGTTTTGGGTAGTCAGATGAAGATTTGCATACATAAATTATATTTATGGCATGGACTAGTGAGACATGGTTAAGTTCAAGAAAAGGTTTGGTCGCACTAGACTAACATAACGGCTAAAACATACCATAATTTTTTATCTGATCATTGGATTAGGTTCAAAGTTTTATAAGAGATTTTCAAAGCACAATTCTTTATCAATCCGCTACATAGAATCCTTGAAATTAGACTCAAAAGATCTTGTTTGAGCCAATTTTCCTAAATTTCTTTCTTATTTTTTAATTTTATGTTATTTTTTTATGTTTTAGGATTATGATTCTAATATTAAGCAAAGGTCGGTTTTCTAGCTATTAAAAGCATTGTAAACCTTTTTAAGAGGCTAGCTTTATTTAATTTATTTTCAAATAAAAAAATGATGAATTTATTTTGTTTATCGAGTCTATTATCATTTTTGCTCAAATCATCTCTCGTCTCCGTGATACCGATGCTAGCTCATCTTCAATGTCAAGGTAATCTATTTATCCATGGGCTTTTCTAAAGTGCTTCTTCGTTTTCATTTATCATGTATATGTGAAGATTTTTCTTTGATCATCTACTGAATTTAGTAGTATTAATTTCAATTGCAAAAGTTTCTAGCATAATCTCATTACATATCCTTACAATTCTAGGTTGTAAATAGCTTGCAGATTGTACCAAATCATTGTCTTCTCCAGTATTGCTTATAATTAAGTTGCAAGCAGCTTGTAGATTGTGTCAAACCATTGTTTTCTCTCTTAATGTCGTTTGCTGATTCCTGTATATCATCCTGGTTGGAGAGAAGTAGTTAGTTCCTGCCATGATCATAGCTTTTATACTTCATTTGTTAACCATTATTCATCTATTATATCCACTTTTTAATTTTAAAATTCAACCATCGGTTGACAATAGATGAAACATATCTTGTAATAAATTTTATGATTGTAAGTCAAATAACTATTGTGTTTGTATTGATCAAAAGCACAATTAATTAGACAAATATAAGCTTTGTTTTTAAAAAAAAAAATTAAAGTGAGTGATTAATTGAACATATATATTTTGTTCCTATTAAAATTCTTATTTCTGTGAACTCAAAATATGAATTACTTGAAAAACAATATAGGTCAAAATGGTAAAGCAATAAAAAAATTCATGAAATTAATTTCTTTCTTAGTTATGATATTGTAAAGATTTAAATGTAATATATATAATACCTTAGAATGGAACATCATTATGCTTAGTTTTGCACCAATAACAAAACCAAAATGGTACTAACAACATTACTATTTAACCATAGTCCATTCCATTTCTATTATTACCAACATTACCACCATGTTACCACCATATATGTTACCAACAATGTTTTGATTTAATGGTAAAATTTAAAAGAATAATAACTTTTACAAAAGGATCAAGTAAAAAATTAAAAATCAAAACAATGAGGGCCAAATTTAAAACTATAATAACATCAATTTGAATTCAATGATAAAATTGAATACAAATAGAATTTAAAAAAAAAAAACTCAAGGAAAAGAATTAGAAATCAAAACAATAAGGACCAAATTAAAGAATATAGTATTTAGTACATTATGATTGAAGATTAAAACTGTAAATAAATAAAAATTTTACAAAGAAGGCAATACCAAAATTTAAAAATTAAAAAAAAAAGGTTGAAATATCAATAATAAAGAGGGTCAAGCTGTAATTTCCAGTGAAGGCTCATAAGTGACAAATCGGACCACCACTAGACACACGTCACACCATCGGGAAGAGAACATGGTGGTACTTTCAATGAGACAGTGGAATGACATTTTTGGACGTTGATGGGCATCGCATGTGCTGCCCAAAGTGCATGAATGTCTCCTACACCCCTTTAGGTGTCGTACACACGCATCCATTTTTTTTTATCCAAATATAAAATTGCCCCTAAATTGACTTTATAATTAAGAAAAAAATATTATAAAAATAACAAAAAGTCCGTTGAGCTTAGGTTTAAATTTTTTATTTTAAGGGCATTTTGATCGTTTCATTGTGCATTTTAATTGTTTATTATTTTTTATATTTGGTCAAATATCAAATTTCCCTTCATCTAACATTATAATAACAAAAAAAGTATTGTGAAAAATATAGAAATACTCCTTGATGCTAGGTTTAAAAATTTATTCTTCCAAGTGCATTTTAGTCATTTCATTGTGCAATTAAGATGAGAAAAGACATATTTATCCATTGTTAATTTAGAAATGACAAATAAATCATGTGAAAAGACTTTAATGTCCTTGAAAATCAATGTTAAGAGATTTTTAGGAAGAGGGGCAATATATACTGTCATTATATTGTTCTAATAAACAATGTCAATGAATCTAGAGCTACAATAGTTTTCCAAGCCCAATTAGATTTTGCTAATGTTATATTGAAATATAATGCAAGAAAACGAAATCAAGTTTTCAAGTTTCAATACACTTAGTAATAGATATATTTTGTATCATTTTATTTTCAAGCAGATTGTTTTGTGTTTTTTTTTCTTGTATTATTAAAAAAACTATAATATCTAGTAAAAAATATTTGATTTAAAAAAAATGATTTCCTTGCACATTCAAGCAAGTCACTAGTTATCTCTTAAACAAAATAAACTTAAACAAAACCTCATGTAAACTTTGGTCATACCCTCTTATTAATTAATTGTTATCGTGGTAATACAACACCATTTACTGCACCACCAGCTAATTACTAATGTAAATCTTTTTGTTGTCTTTAATTTTTAGTTATAGAGTCTTGTCTATATATGTCAAAAGAAAAAAAAAAATTCTTAATCCAATCATAATTAATATTTAAATTACTTTTTATAAGTGACTGTTTATTTTGTGGAAAGGATTTCTCAAGAAACACTACCACAATCTTTAGATTTATCGAAGGAATTTTCCATCAATATTTGAACTATCATTCCGTTGGTAATTAATTTACCAACGAAATCACCGACGGAAATGCTCCGTCGGTAAATCTATCATTGATAATTTTTTATCCATCGATAAGTCCGTTTGTAATTAAAAAAATATCATTACTGATAGATTTACTAAAGGAAAAAGCGAGCAAAAAAAAATTACCCTCTTCTTTCCGTCGGTATTTCTCTCGGCAAAATACCGTATGTAATTCAGTCGGTAATTATTTAAAAATATTTAAAAAATTCTTTTTACAAAACTATAAAATAATTAAATTAATATAAATCAACACTCTATAATACTCAAAATGCTTGGAAAAAAGAAGAAGAAAATCAACTCAAACAAATTTGCAACAAATAAATTCAACTAAAAAAAATCATATGAAAAAAATTTATAAATCCTATAAATAAATCAACTAAAAATTGATCTCATATGAAAAAAAAAATCCTAGAACAACATTCATACAATTATTAAGAACAAAAAAATTAAAAATAAAATAAAAAACAAATATAGTGAAAAAAAACATGAAAAAAAAAAGAAAAAGAAAGAAATCTTACCTTAATGTAGTTGCAAGTAAAGCTAAGAAGAGAAAAAAAAACAAATTTGTAAAGTATACTAATTAAAAACAAAACTGAGAAGAAATGAGAAGAAGACATACTTGAGCATGGAGGAGAAGAGGAGTTGAGGAGAGAAGAGAAGAAAAAGAAAAAGAAAAAGAAATGGATATTGATGTTTTTTACATCTGGTGAATAAGAAGAAGAAGAAGAACAAGAAGAAAAAGAAAGGAGACGGGTCTATTGTGAAATTAGGGATTCTAGGTTTTTTATTAGGGCGTTTTACCGACAAATAATAAAATATTAATATTTTTAATCATTTCATCGGTGATTCTGTCTGTAATATTTAATTTAAATTTTTAATTTAATAAAAAATTTTCAGAAATCGTCAAATATCATTAACGACTTTTAAATCCGTCGGTGATTCCGTTTGTAATATTTAATTTAAATTTCTAATTTAATCTAAATTTTTCAGAAAACCGCCATATAACATCGATGACTTTTTAATCCGTTAGTGATTTTGTCTGTAAAGAACAGTAATTAACTGTGCAATTGAAAAATGAACAATTCCAAAGCTCTCTGGATAATACCGACAGAATTTTTCGTTGGTGATTCTCTTTATATTGACATGATGAATAATGTTCAAAGTTTACCAACGGTTTTGCCTATGGATTTTTCCAACGGAATTATTTCATTGGTAAAATCATCACATTATCGTTTTTTTGCTTTATTTTAATTATTTTGTTTCCCACTGTAATTCCCTCGGTATATACCGAGGGAATATTGCCGTCGGTAAATTTCCGAAGGAAATATTTCCTCGGCATTTCCGTTTGTATTTATCAATTTTCTGGTAGTGAAAATGTTCTTTTATTTTTCAATATAAGACTATTAAAATCTAGTACTAATAACAAGATCCAATAAACTTTATAACCATACATACAAGAAAATATACTTCTATTTTTACGGATTGACATAAAAAATCTAGTAAAAATTTCCATTTCGATGGATTCTCCTATTTTGAAGAACTCTTTTATTTTTAGGGATTAACGTCAAGATTTTCTTAAAAATTCCTAAATTGATGAAATCTTTTATTTTTAGGGATTAACGTCAAATCTCTCAATGAGTTTTCAACATTCTTTTTTAGAAAATAAATATCATAAAATATAGGCTTAAAAGAGAAATATATAGTTAATAGCATGCATATAATAAATTTATAAATACACATAACGAAGGTAACATTTTATTTGAAATGATATGATAAGGATAGTGTCTACCTTCCCTTAATAATAATTAACCTGTTACTTGAATTTCTCAGACCAATGTAATTTTAGGATTTTTAATTTCTTTTTATTATTAGATAGCGACTCAATTTATTTTTATTTTTCTTTTTAATTCTAGACGGCCCTGCAATTTTCACGGTGTGATAATGTGAATGAAAACTATGATGTGCTTAGAATTTCAAAGGAATTAGTACTGATTAGCTATTTGATATGTGCTCTGTTGTGAATTGAATATTTTTTTCCTTAAAAAAATTGGATATCAAAGCTTTTTTGATGTGTTTTTTAATTCAATAAATCAAGAATAATTTATGTAAATAAATAAATCAAGAATAATTTATGTAAATAAATAGGGGGAAAGTCGGCATGATAACTTGGAAAATAAACCTTTGAAAACATTAATTTGGATAAAACAAAAAAAACAAAAACAATAGCCCGAGTCAACTTAAGGTATCATGATAGACATGCAATCTAGGTAATGAGGGGTAAGCCAATCTATTTAACGCACAAAACTTGTGGCCTAGACCTAATAGAAAAGAAATTGAAGAAAAGCACAAACCAATCTTTTTTTAAAAAAAATAGTGTTGAACGATGAAATTGAAAAAGAAAATAAGCCAAAAAAGGATGTCAATCTGGGTTAATTTCTCAAACTCGTAACCCGGGTTATTAGACTGGAAACACCATATATGAAAAAAATATAAAACCTAATCCTCAGCAAATCAAATATTGAATGATAAAATTGAGAAAAAAAATATCAATTAACAAAAGGATCCAAGATACATAGATTTTGTATTTTGTTTTATTGTAAGTTTTTTATATAATTTTATCAAATATATTATTCTTATTTTTTTTGTATTGATGTATAAAAATGATTGATTCATGATTATTTTTTTTAAGTATTAAAACTTGCTTTCAATATCAATGAGTTTTTACTTTAAAAAACAATAATTCTCATAAAAAAAAGGGATGAATAAGAAAATTATGCATTTGATTAAAAATACACATTTTTCCAATTTAAATCAAATTATTAGAATTTTATGAATATTTTTTATGCTTATTGCTTTTACTATTTATTCAATAAAACATGATGCTAATGAAAAAAAGTATATTTTATTATAAAAAATACATGAATAAAGAAAGACAATTTTGATATAAAAAAATAATCCATAATTTTATTTATTTTCTCCTCCACAAATATATATTTTTATTATTATATAAGTAAGTAAAAAATATATTTCAAAAGGTACCTCATGGTAACACCCAAGGTTGTAACTAGATAAACTAATATTGTTGGTTTGAAAACAACATTAAAATCCCTCATTCCATTCACATGATATGTATATAACAACAAACTCCACACCAATATACAGTAGATAATTTTGTCACATTATAAAACCTAAAACGAGATGTGACAAAGCACCAAACGCTATTTTATCGCATCAATTCAGTCATGGCCGACATATATATATATATATATATATATATATATATAGAGAGAGAGAGAGAGAGAGAGAGAGAGAGAGAGAGAGAGAGAGAGATATAGAAAAAATATAAAAATATATAT
>Ga0325414_1000332_pt1 | contig 36331 bp, 14 predicted proteins | sample PopdelMetagenome_8_FD_206183 | JGI IMG/M metagenome (GOLD analysis project Ga0325414, IMG submission 206183) | Populus deltoides microbial communities from Bellville, Georgia, United States - Leaf-PdKOR-R3 | ecosystem: Host-associated > Plants > Phyllosphere > Phylloplane/Leaf | place: USA... | reverse complement strand
TAGTTAAATCTATATATAATATTTAAATTAAAAATCATCAATATTAATATATATCTTTTCTAGTTATTTTATAACTTCAATTTTAAAGTATTTTTAACCAAATATGTGATCATCATGCTTGGGCAATGGTGATGCCATTTAGGAGAAATCTCTTAGGTTTTATTTCTTGCTTTTTGGCCAAAAAGAGATAAAAGATATTCATAAATATCTAAGCCAATTAGAGTGGTGAGTGGATATATGTATCCACATAATTAGTCAACGTAGCAAACTGAACATTGTTACGACTTTCATAGAGAAGTTACAACATTTTTAGAGAAGAAAAAACCAAGAAGCCCCCACCTGAAAAAAGAAAAAAAAGAAGCACGCATTTACTAAAACTTGCATCAATATCATCCCAAAGTATTGATCTTTGCCTAGACTGGATCATCAGCGTTTATAACCTCCTCTGGATCATCATACCAAAGATTGGATCCATAGAGCTACGAATAGGTAGTTAAAGATGAAATACAGAATCAAGAAAAAGAAAAAAAAGGGAGTAAACTAGAAAAATCACAAGTATTAAACAAGGCCGAAGAGATTAGGATTAGGGATAAGGTTTTTACCAGTTGTAAAGAGAAAAATACTTGACCTATGATGTTTTAAAAGCTCCGGTAGAGAGTTCTGGCCTGCGCAAAACCCCAGGATTTGGAGGGAGGGATCGAGTCAATATTTCCGTCAAAATATTCCATGTGTTGGTATTGGTAATAGGTTTTGAGAATGTTTAGGTACGTACAAATATCAATCAACCGGGAGGGGAGCAAAGGCATAATACGGCCTAAAATTTACTTTTTTAAGTACACCATCTATCTCGAATTAATGGACGAACCATTAATGGATATACAATACAGCTTGCAATTTATAATTTATGGCCATATATACCTTTGAAGGAGGAAGCCAAGAACAGGTCTTTATAATTACTCCACCAAACATCTAATTGTATTACAAATTAGTTGGGGAAAACCTTCATTAATTTGCTTGCTCAGAGTTGCAACCATTCGATGAATCTCCATTCTTAAATATGCCAAACCCTAGTAACTACGAATATTTGTTTAATCTCTTGACCTTTTAAATTCAAATTATATGATTAATATTGAAAGAAATTTCATTTTTTTTCTAAATATATGGGAGCGCGTTTTTAAAATCATCTAGAAATTTAGTTTCAATTGATATGCTAATTGATTAAAAATACTTTTATTTCCAAATAAAAAAATAATTCTAAACGTATCATGTCATTGTAGTGAGTGTACGTGTTATTAAAATTATCTAAAAAGAAATTTATTCTTAATTAATTTAAGAACATCCTTATTTTCAAATAAAAAAAATCATAGTGTAACATATTGCATGGAGCTAATTAATTAGTGGGTGCTCTTGATTCGTGCTAAAACAAATATATAATCGGAATAAATAAATAAATGACTATATATTACTCATCTTTAGATCGGTTTTAGGTAAGGGGAGCCCGCTGTAGGGATTTGGAATTGCATCTAAATTAAAAAATGACAGAATATCTAGCTATGAGCAAGTTGGTGCGGCAATATATGGCCAGATGATGCCCACTCTTGCATCCTTGTCGTCTTTATTATCTATCGTGAGGAGTTGGAATTGCATTAGAACACACATGCAGAATATGACCTCAAGTGGGGCATAGCGCACTTTCAAATCATATAGTGATTCATCACATTAATGAGTCTAATCTAACCTCTGTGGTTTGAAAGGCTTTTTTTTTTTTTTTTCCTAGCCGTCTTGTTTATTTTATTTAAAAGAAAAAAATTATCATTACAAATTCTTGGACCAATAAAAATAACAAAATAGATCTGTCGTCATATTATGTAATATTATGTCATATTCTATATTCCTTTCATTATATATATAATCACATCGAGTTTATATGAAATCTAATGAAATTATGTAATTTTTTTTATTTTTATTTTTTTAAAAAAATTCATAACATCAACGAAACCAATAATGAGTTTTGACAGATATAAGAATTTTAAAATTTTAAAATTTTAAAATAATTTTTTTTAGGATGAGAAAATAATTCAAAGGAATTATAATGGAAATAAGGAATTAAAGTTAAGAAAGAACTGTACGAAAATGATTTAGTATAAACCCTGAAAAATAAAAATCAGAACGTTACTATGAAATTGAAATAAGTCCATATATGAAATAAATGATATAAAAAAAGAAGAAAAATAGATATATTTTGAAATAAAAAAATGATTCAAAGGATTTAATGGAAAAATTAATACGATTCATGCAAGGATGAAACAAAAAATTCAAATTTTTAGTGTAAAATAACTTTCTAAGTAGTTTTACGCTATCAAATATAACTTTCTCTCTGATGGGCTAATAGAATAAAATGTTACATGTAGTTTCCTGACATATCCTTCTATCTAGGGATAAAATTTCAAGATAATCGGAGTTCGTAAAGGCCTTGCAAGAATGTTGATAAATTAGACTAATATAAAAATAAAACATGGGCTCATTAGGGGGAAAATGGTCTTCTGAGCTAAAATTCATCCTTTCTTCTTCTTCCTATTTTTGGTGTGAAAGTTGTTGGATAATCAAAAGAAAAAGGAGAAAAGTCAAGTTTAACACCAAAACAATTCTAGTGAGAAAGCATGAATTAAGCATGGTAAATGAGAGAATGAGTGATTAACATCATCAAACACAAGATTAAGAGAGACAACTCAAGTGAGAAGGAAGAAATAGAGAGAGAGAGAAAAATTCGGCCACACTAAAAGGAAAAAGAGGGGTTGAAAATTTTTGACAGCTTAGCGTTCAAAGCTCATTAATTTGTTGGGTAAGAGGCTATACACTCAATTGTACAAGTTAAACAAAGATTTATGAGTTTTATGTATGAATTCTTAGATTTTGAGTTAGAGTTCTTGAATGAACATTGGGGGAAATGTAAAATGTAAAATGTTGTAATTGAGATGGAATATGATGAAAATAACTTGAATTGATAACAATTAAAGATGAAAATTGGGTGTTTTCCATGGGATTAGAGCTGACCATTTTGGAAAAATCAAAGTTATTGGGAATTAAAGTTAATGTTTGTTGAATTATATATATTTGGTATGTGTTGATGTGATAATGATGATTTGAAATGGATTTAATAAATTTCATTTAGAGTAATTATATCTCGATATGTATTTCAAAATTAGAAGTTTACGAGGCATTGATTTGATAATTGGGTTTTAGTTACGTGATTGTGAAATTATATGATTTGTATATGGTAACGTATTGAGTGAATAAATCATGTGTGGAATAGATTATGGAAATTTACTTGTGATAATCATGAATTTATTAGGATACTTGAGAAGGATTTGAGGATAGAAAAGTTGAAATTGAATAAATAGTGATGGATGATGACTAGTATGTGTGGAAAAATGTTAACGCAAATGGTTGCATATGTATTGAACAAGAGTATGGTGATTTTACCCCTATTGTGTTAAATGAATGAATAAATGTGAAATGTGATTTTTTTTTGTTCGAATTATGATTTAATGATGTTAAAATGACTTTGGACAATGTTGTTTATGTATGGCAATAAGCTAGAGGTTGAAAAGGGTTTTTAACGGGTGAAAATCCTTGTTTGACCGAAACTTTTAATTGAAAAAAAGGAAGAGGTATAAATATATTGTTTTAAATGGTGAGAAGTGATCATGAATGAATTTGTTGATGTATGAAAATGAGTTTAAGAATGAAGAAAACTTCTTAGGATTGTTTTCTTTAGTTAGACTGAAACTCAATAAGTGTGAAATCGGCTTAAACTTATCAATTATGATTATGTATGTATGTTGTTAATGAGTTATACTTAAACTTGAAATAAAAAAAATGTAAATGGGAATTCGATTTACTTGGTTTAAGTTATGTTTAGGTTAAGATTGTTCAAAATGGTTAATAGATAACAGTTGGTATAACTTTGTTCTTAATGTTATGAGGTGTGTATAAGTGTGCTAATTGGATGTTATCATGGTGATAATTAAATGTAATGTAAGGAGAAAAGGATGTTAATGCAAGGGTTATGAACTTAAACATTTATGAATGCATATATATGTCATGTTTAAGGTTTGAAATAGTATGAACGATAGTCCTAAAATTTGATTTCATGTAAATGATGGACAAATGAAAATGATTGTTAATTTAATGGGTAAATAAAGAGAACAAAAATTGTCTAAATGATTGAAACTTCTATAAGTCAAAAAAGAAAGGAAAATGTTATCATTCTACGTGAAAGTCTGTTAACGATTCATGTTAAATGATGATATAACATATATAATAAAGGTTAGAATGAATAAAGAGGTGAATTAATGTGTAAAAGTAATCTTGTAATAGAAATTGATTTAGAACTTTGAAATTTAAAAGGTTGTTGTTGTGTATAAATGAGAACAAGTCGTAATGTTAGTTAACAATTTGTTTATGATAGCAAAATAAACATGAGAATTTGTTTATGATAGCTAAATAAACATGAGAAATGTGACCGTAAACATGAATGAGTTATGTTTGTGATTGGATTGTGAAATTATCATGATTTAAAGGTTATGGATTGTATTAAATATGGAACTAGAATGTAGTTCTTGAATAGGATGAATGAGTTGAAATCTTGTTCCAATTACATATTGCATGAACTCGTATTAATATGTTTGATAAGCTAGTAAGCCTTATAAGGATAAATTTATAGCAAACCTACTTGAATTTACAAAAAGCTGTCTGCTAATGTATGTATTGCATATCTTTAAAATAAACTGATTTGTAAAAAATAACTTGATGATTTTTTAAAAGAAATGTTTGACATCTCACATTACACCATCTCAAGGAATGAGATGAAAAATATGTTAAATAAATAAATAATTCTTAAGTCAACGATCATGATCTAGAGCATGTAATCTAAATAGAAAGAGGTAAATTAACCCCTTTGGTGACCATAACAAAAACAAAAAAAAAGGATGAGAAACCCTTTATATTTTTCTCTAAACCCATCATTGCCTTGCATATCATATATTTTGCTTTAATATCATGAATAATGATGTATAGTAAGTTTAAAATTCATGGTCTCGCAATAAAATATTATCTGCTAGTTCAAATAAACTATGATAGATGAGGTCAATATTTATCAATATGAGTAGTTCATGTTTGAAATGAGAAAATCAGTTTTTTTTCCCAATAAAAATATACATATATCCTTTGTTGCTCCACTTTGAGCAAAAAAATATATTCTTTGCTACTAACTCTAAGTTGGATCACGTACCATAATAAGAGTAAACAAAAATCATAAAAAGATTAAGAAAGCTTCAAGTAAAATTCTAAAGCAATTGCACTTCACCAATGACATATCTAAAAGTCTTGCCTTAACATCACTGTCGTGGCATTTACGATATCAAATGGCAGGTCTGCCTCATAAATTAAAAGGGTTTTGAGATTAATCATAAAATTATGATTTTAAAGGAGTCGCCACCTAGTATCACGGTCACTAGAAAACCCAATGGTATGCGAAAACCTGGTAAGGGGACTAGCTGTGTAAGGAAAATACGCATCACCCCTAGTATACTCTACCTACGGTACGCTGCATTGTTTATTGATTATTTTTTTAGGCCATGTTTCTATTCATTGGTTTTACCTAAGGTTCAAAGCAGATCTTCATTTGTTAGGAAGTTTTTGTCTTATCAGGCTAAATCCTAACTGTTCTAGAACCTAAATTTTACCATCACATTTATTTCTTACTTTGTATCTTTAAAATCTGAGGATATATTTTATAGTGTAATTTTATACCCTTCAAAAAATAAAAGTCTACAACTAATTCTTAATATTTATTGCTATTAATTCATTTAATTTAAATGAATAACATGAAAGGCAATGTATAAATATACAATGCAAACTTTAAGGAGTAGGAATATCCAATTTTAATGGTATAATCAATAAATTTGATTTCATAAAAAAAATAAACCTTATGTTTACAAAAGGTTAGTGAGAGTGGTGTTAGTTTCCTAATATTTTATGTAAATAACATATTATTGTTAAGTAACGACATATCTTTACTTTAATCAGTAAAGTGTTGGCTATCTAAGAACTTCTCCATAAACAAATTAGGAGAAGCAATTTATATGTTGGACATAGATATTTATAGAGATAGATTAGAAGGTTTTTTAGATTGTCCCAACCTATGCATATAGACTAGTTACTAAAATAGCATGGAAGAACCTAAGATTGAATTCTTATCTATTTTGCATGGAATAACTCCCTCCAAAGACATGTGTTCTAAGACACAGATTGAGAAGATATAATGGAAATGATATCCTATACTTAGCTATAAGATCCATCAATGGAGGAAGATTAACTAGAAATTTAAAATTATTTGAATTAAGATTTTTCAATAAAATATTGGGAAAATAGTAAATATCAGTCAATATATGTTTTATTCTAAATGATAGTACTCTGAGTTGGAAGAGTTCCAACTAAGAAAGCACAATTAATTCTACAACTAAATAAAAGTACACCTCCACGTTTGAGGAAACAAAAAGGTTGTTTGGATCAAGAAATTCATCAATGAACTAGGTTGGTTCCTAACATTGTTGATCCAGTTGTCATGTACTGTAATAACAATGGAGTTATTGCATAAGCAAAGGAACCAATGTATCATAAATGATCCAAATAAGTACTTAAAAAATTCCATTTGATTTGATAAATCAATAAAATAAAGATGTAAAGATAGAGCAAATACCCACTGAAGAAAATCTAGAAGAGTTACTATCCATGCAGAAGCATTAATGTTACATGGAGCAATATAGTATTAGATACATGAGCGATTGACTTTTAATGCAAGTGGAAGAATGTTAGTTTAATATGCCTTGTAACCAATTGATTGGTTACACATGACATTATTATATTCATATAAATACATATTTATTATTAATAAAGATTTAATTTATCTTTAATATTCATATAACATTAGATTAATAAATCTAGAGTAAAGATAAATTTCATGTGACAAAAATACTTTGCAAAGAAAATTATAAAGTTGTTATAATTATGAGATTCTTATTACATTAAAGCATTGTTCCTAAAATGTGTCCTGGTCGATGCTTTCTTAAATACTAAACATTATTATATTCATATAAATACATATTTATTATTAATAAAAATTTAATTTGTCTTTAATATTTATATAATATTAGATTAATGAATCTGGAGTAAAGATAAATTTCATGTGATAAAAAAACTTTGCAAAGAAAATTATAAAGTTTTATAATTATGGGATTCCTATTACATTAAAGCATTGTTTTTAAAATGTTCCTGATCACTGCTCTCTTAAATACTAGACATTCATTAGAGTTATAGAGACTGATATTTATTAAATTCTTTCTTTTATGAAAGGAAACAATTGTTCTTATAAGTTGAGGTATAAGGGATACCTCAAATTAATATGTAGGTGCTTGTTATAAGATATGTATACTAAATTGACTTGTGTGAGAATTATATATGGAAAGATCACATATGTTTATAGAAAGGCTCACGTGATGGTTGTGAAAGTTATGTTTTGATCTTGTTACATGTTATCTTAATCGAGATAACAAAATGGTAGACATTAGGTATATCATGAAATACATGAAGATACCTGAGTGATCAAGAGATGATTCATCACCTTAGATGAATTAGGAAAAATGTTCAATCCGTTCTCAAATAGTATTGATTGAGAAATCCTTAATTAAGATGGAATGAGATTTAAAAAAGGTTTCAATTTTTATTCAAACGATCAATTATTATTATATAGAGAACATACATGATTAATCATGGAAGACATACTCCATGCTTTAATGTTAAATAAGAATATTATTAATGAAATGATATTAATTACATTGAGAAATAGATCGCTAAAAGGTTAAGTTAAACCATCAATGATTTATCTAATATTTTGGGGATCATGACACATTACTAGACAATGTACATAATCTTCAAAAATAAATTAATCAATTCTTGAATTGATAATAAATTAAATTATTTAATCTATTTAATTTTATTTAATTATAATTATAATTTATATTTGGGTCAACATATTAAGAATCTAATGGGTTATACACATTAAGAATTATTAGTCAGAAAATTAAAATAGGATGATTTAATTAAGTATAACTTGATTAAAAATATTTTAGAAATTAAGGACTAGAATATAATTAATACAAGGATTATATTTTTAAACCTAAAAAAAACAAGGACTTGATTGAGTTAATTTCTAAAATTATCCTGAATTAATATATGGATATTATATAACGAGCAAATTCATATTTTTCCAATATATAAGGTTTTAGATTTTTTTATAAATAGTAAGTCATGCCTCTTATTATTTTTAAGAGTGATTGTGTGTTAGACAAATATATATATATAAGTTACAAAAAAGAGAGCTAGCACTCTAGATATAACAATCTCTCTCTCTCCCCCCCCTAAATAGAGATTTAGGAGTTTCTCATTAGTGGTTCATGTGGATTATTATTGGAATCGGACAATTGGATGACTTATGCGACAACTCAACCTTTAAAAGAGTTATTCAAAGTCGAAGAAGATCAACTTTCAGGTAATAAATTCCTAAACAACTCTACATCTATTTAACATGATCCTAAAGACTCTTGAATTATTTTTTGTTTTGTTATTTCTGCTGCGTGTGTGACATTCAGGAACCCAACAGTTGCAAGGCGTGTTTTGGCTTGCAATTGCATATAATTCTACATTGTTTTTAAAGAAAAATGTTTTTAAAAAATCACATTAAGATATGTTTTTTTTTAATTCAAAATGCAAATCAATCTATGTTTAGAATATGTTGAGAATACATATGAAGCAAATAGTTTATTATAATATCATGACAACTACAATTGAGAAAGTCTCTTCACAATAAAAGAAAAATACTAACACTTAAATGGGTCAGTAAGTTGAGGGTTATAACATTAGCAAATATAAGAGTAGTCGATTTCAATTATCAATGAGGAAGTTAAGCATCAAAAGAAAGATTTATATGCATACAAATAAGTATGTAATTAGCTATCCTAATTTCTTTTGTATATAATCATTACACTTTTCTTATAAATTTGAGTAGAACCCTACCATCAAGATGCTTTTGCGATTGAGTCTCAAAGGACTCTAACAAACATTTCTTTACTTTTGAGTCTCAAAGGACTTTTAAAATTTGTTATGCGAATCAGAGTTTTAGTGAACTCTTGCAGATTTTTCTTTACTTTTAGAGTCTTAGAGGACTCTCACAAATTTTCTTTACTTTTATAGTTTTAAAGGACTCTTATGAATTTGAGTTGAATCTTACCATTATGAGGCTCTTGTGATTGAGTGTTAAAGGACTCTTACAAATCTTTCTTAATTTTTTAATCTTAGAGGAATCTTATAAATTTTTTTTATGATCAATCTTAGAGAACTCATACAACTTTGTCTTTACTTTTTTAGTCTAAGAGGACTTTTATAATTTTTTATTTACTTTTTTAGTCTCAAAAGACTTGCAAATCTCTCATGATTGAGTCTTTGAGGACTCTCATGAATCTTTCTTTATTCTTTAGTCTTAAAGGACTATTGCAAATTTTTATTGTGATCGTGTTTTAGAGGACTCATAAATTTTTCTTTACCTTTTGAGTCTAAGGTGAATCTTGAAAATCTTTTATGATAAAGTTAAATGACTTTTACAAATCATTATTTATTCTTAAGTCTTAGAGAAATCTTGTAAATCTTTATTGTGAACGAGTCTTAAATGATTCTTGCAATTTATTTTTTATTTTTTAAGTTTTAGAGGATTCTTTCAAGTCTCTCGTACTTGAGTCTTATAAAACTTTTATAAATCTTTCTTTATTCTCCTGTTTATATGAAAATCTTTAAAATAACAGAGAAGAATGGCAACGATGATGCATTTTGCCCATGATATTCATGGCTAGTTAATTATGAGATATTGTGGTATCATTTTGATCCTCCGATGTCTTTTCTTGCATGTACATTGTACAGAATCCCCCTCCCAAATAAACTAGTCTTGTTAGCCGGTTAAACACTCTAATACAAAATCACATCTTAGAGTCATATATATATATATATATATAAAGATCCCAAGGCACAATTTGAGGTCAGACCACATAGGACAGCATCCGTTAAATCCCTCTTCAGTTAAGCAAAAGAATCATCGTATTTTGTTTCGACAACTCACCAATACTAACAAGCAACGTGGCAGCTCCTCAACCAGTTGTACCGACACCGATTTAGAAGAGCGGATAAACTGGGGTGGCCGACAAGTCGACAACGTGATGTTCTGGACAGCAACACCTCCTCTTTATCATACGTCCACGTGTCCCCCTTTAAACGGTCCAGATTCTCTAACCTTCCGTACGGTTAAAAATCCCAATAAAACCCCATTTAACACCAAACACCCCCGGTCCATGTTGGGTGGTTTCGAGATTTCACACATGTGGGAACAACTTATGCAAATTTAGATGTGGTACAGGGTTAATTTGGGCAATAGAAATTATAATAAATAAATAAATAAAAGATATAGATAGAAGAAGATTTGGAAGGGGATATTTGTCAGAAGAGTTCAGGTCTCGCTTTGAGCTCTCTTTCTCTCACAATCGGTTCTAATTTGACCGGTTTTCTGAAAGCCACAGTTGAAAAGTCGATGCCATGAGGCAGAATACTCCATTATTTTCAACCTTTCTTTGAATTTCCATAAAACAATCTTGACAAAACCCAAAAAGAAAAAAACTGAAAATTCTAACGTTTGTTTCTCAACTGGAGCTAGCGGTAGCTAAGGATCTTGAGAAATGCAAGACATCCACTCAATTGGTGGCGGAGGCAGGTTATTTAGCGGTGGAGGTGGGGGTGACAGGCGACTACGGCCACACCACCACCAGAACCACCAAGCATTAAAGTGCCCACGATGTGACTCGCTGAACACGAAATTCTGTTACTACAACAACTACAACCTCTCTCAGCCTCGTCACTTCTGTAAGAGTTGCCGGCGTTACTGGACTAAAGGCGGTGTCCTCCGCAACGTTCCTGTTGGCGGTGGATGCCGCAAGACCAAGCGGTCTAAGCTTAAACAAAACACACCAAGTACAACTTCTGATGCAATTACAACCTCCAGTGCTAGACCGCAGGAGCTACAGGAACAACATCAGCGACAAGATCATATATCCTCCAACTCTCATTCTAGTAGTGAGAGTTCGAGTCTTACGGCTACAAATAACACGAATGCAAATACAGCAGTGGAAGCAGTGTCTGCGCTTTCTGTAAACTCTGTTTCCAATAATTTATTGAATGGTATTGTTGAGTCCAAAATCTTTCCACGTGGGGATATGAATCCCAGTTTCGAACCTGCTTTGCTCGAGCAAGGATCGGACTGTGGGATTTTCTCGGAGATTGGGAGTTTCACAAGCTTGATCACATCGACGAACGACTTGTCGTTTGGATTTAGCAGCACAACGAACCAACAGCAGCAACAAGGGCTTGAGCATCATGTGCAGAACAATCAGAACCAGCAGCAGTGGCAAAATCAGCATCAGGAGATGACAGGAGGAGGGTTGATTGATCAGACGATTCACGCTGAGTTATCAGCTTTGCCGAGTAGTAGTAGATCAACAGAGAATACCGGTGGGGGATTTGGAGCGTTGGATTGGCAGTTAGGGAGTGGAGATCAAGCTGGTGGGTTTTTTTATCTTCCTAATGCCGTTGATCAAGCTTACTGGAGTCAGAGCCAATGGAATGATATGACTGCTTACCTCCCGTAAACCCCTTACTTTGTTAACTTCAAATTACAGAAGAATTAATAATAAAAAAAAAATCTCAAAAGATTCAACAAAATGGAAAATATGATATGACTGCTTTCCCTTATGTAATTTTTTTTTCTTATATGAATCTTCTTCTTCTTCTTTTATTTTATTTTATGGAGTATATTTAGTGATTTTGGGAGGTGTCTGGGTTTGATCTTGGGTGTTTATGTACAACAACTAACTTTCATGTTAGTGTCCCCCCCCCCCCCTAGATTTCTGATGTTTCTGGGACTATATTAAATCAAGATATAGTGAGAACAGAGTGTTTTGTTTTGTTGGTTTGATCGACAACTATTGCCCGCCCCTTCTCCTTAAGGTAACTAATTATTATTAGTTAATGCTTGTTAGTGCTTTAATGCAAAAGTCAACCTAAAAACACTCACTTGAGGACGTGCCACGTCACTGCTGTCACAGATAATGGTGATAAATGATGGACTAATTACTAGATGCATGAGAGATCAATTGTGTACGGACCAAGCCGGGGAGTGGAGACCGTGGTGGGGTCCACGGGGGTAGTGACCAGTCCCATGCGTGATCATGACTCCACGTGGCGGTTGTGAGGGAGATAAGCTGAGGATCCTTAATGCTTGTTTCCACGTGGGTTCACCTCATTGGATGGTACTTCTGACGAGAAAAGGATAGTCGGTTTGTCCTCGCTCTCTCTCTAATCTCTATATAGATGGTGATAGACGTGGCTGGCTGATCTGGGACCTAGATTAGGTGGGTGGGGGTAGAGTGGGGCTTAGCTAGTAACGGTGAATATGGGGGGCCAAGAGGCATGTGCAGAAGTGGTCTCCCATATGAGACAGTCACGCATTGTATATCTCTTAGGTCATATATATATATATATATATATATATATATATGTGTGTGTGTGTGTGTGTGTGTGTGTGTGTGTGTGTATTTTTAAAAAAATAGATTTTTACAATATATTTTTATAAATAAAAAATATTATATAAAAATTCAAAAAGTTCATTCATACATTTTATTAAATAATTTAATAACTATTTACAAACTATTAAACTCAATCCCTACCCAACTAAAGTTAATAAGTTAAATATATTAACCGGGTCATGGACTCGATTAGCTCAAAATCAAAATTTCTTTTAGGTTCAGATCTATTTTTTCATGCAAGTTTAATGGAAAAAAAAACACCTTGTATAAATATTTCCTATCAAAATGAACTCATTGACATCAAAACCACTCAATTTCATGGTACTTTCTTTACCATCAAAATTTAACAAATTTCTCTCTCCACTCTCAAGTTAGAACCAAAAAATTAAAAAAAATAAAGTTTGAGACTAAAATTGAATGTCATAAATGTTTAGGGACTCAAAGTGTATAATTTAAAAATTAGAGAACCAAAGTGTATGTTTAACCTCAAGTTTAGAAAAACCCTTATTTTGTCGTGTTTTTCATCTTAGTCCCTTATATTTGAATCTTTCCCTTCCTTAATAAATGTGCTTTAATTTGCCATTAATTTAGGCCTATAAAGGTGTAATAAAAAAAGAGGGACAAAAAAAGACAAATCACCATGGCGATACAAAACAATTTGTTCGTTAGTGAATAGTGGCGTGGAGAACGATATTTTCCCTATGCCTTTTAGAATATTTCTTAATGTTAGAGAGAGACAAAATAATGAAAGAAGTATGTAGCATGAAGTAGGAAACTACAAAACTTGAATAGGGAATCTTATAAGAGAATGATTAAGGCTATTAAAGACATCAATGCAAAATTAGATGTCAAAATAAGAAAAGGAAATGATAAAGGGATTTCTGATTTTAATTATACCATGTTGGAGATAATGAATAAGATTTTCAAACAAGTGGTAATTGAGGTCAATAACCATTTATATAAGAAAGTGGAAAAAGAATCAAATTATACGAGGAATGATCATAAATAAAATGGAAAAGAATCTTGTTGGCCAAAGTCGTTCAGTGCTAAGAATAATCCTCTAATTGAACCAAGAATTAATCAAGGGAAGCCTTTAATGATAGAGGAAGCTAGGAGTTGTTCAAAAAATAAATTTATTAATTATGAGAGTTCATCCCCAAAAGACATAAATGAAAGAATAATTCTAACCTAGAAATGAATGTACTTCTAAGTAAAGTTGATTAGAAAATTATTCTAAAGATAATGGAACAAGCTTATGGACCCAAAGTTCAACAAATACATAGACCAACGTATAAAGGACCATATCTAGATTACATTGATAAGATGTACTTTTATCCTAATAATTTTAAATTTCTAGACTTTGCTTTGTTTAATGGCCAAAGGACAATGTCTCCAATACACACACACACTAAAGATTTATTTGTCAATGTGAGGAAGCATCCAATTCTATTTCCAAATTCGTTAACCGAAGATGCTTTTACTTGGTATATAAAATTACAACCAAATTTAGTTTAGAGTTAGAATGATATGTAGACTATATTCTAAGCCCACTTCTCGAGAAAAAAAATTAGAATTTGGATCGGCTGATTTAGAAAAATTGAAGCAATAACCTAGAGAAACTATTAAACAATATTTAAACAGGTTCATGAAAGTAAGGGGAAAATGTTGGGCTAGAATTCTAGAAAAATAATTTATTATGATTGCTCAATAAGAATTACAATTAGAGTTAGAAAAATAAGTTTGAAAGGAATGTAGTTCAAAGATATATATATATATATATATATATATATATATATATATATATATATATATATATATAAAAATATATAGAGAGAAGAAACAAAAAAGAGGATTCCAATTTATGTGTAACAACCACCACATACTTAATATGTGATCATACAAGATAACTAGTAATATATTAAATAAGTAGTGTGACTTTTTTTTTAAAGACCCAACCTTAGGTGACTCATGCCCACCAAAAAATTTATCCATATTTTTTTCATAACATTTCCAAACTAACTAACACAAATACATCTTTCAATACAGTGCTACCATAAGAAAAATAAACTTAAAGAGTAAACCACCAAATTCTTATGTAATAATAAAAATAAGTATCCATCACTAGTAAAGACATGAAATTCATAATAAGAATCCATAATAATTCAGCTATTTTGTTTATTACGAACTCTCATGAGCTACATGAATATTACAAAACATGAAATTCCACAGCTAGATAGAATCCATTAAGGAAATCCTACAACTAACACAATAACAAGCCATCTAGTTTTGAGGAGCACATGATGAACTTGTCAAAAATAAAACATACTAAGTAATAAGGATTATTGTTACCCAATTTGGGGCTACACATAAACAGAAAAAAAGAAGAGAAAATACAAATTTTTTTTGAAAAACAATGTTGGAAGAAAAATACAAAAATATATCAGTGAGAAGAATATAATAGAACACTTAGAAAATTATCGAAGACTAGTTAAGGAAAAGCAAAATATATAAGTTTGGAAACTTTGACAGTGTATTTTCGACCGATGAAGGTTTTATTGATAAAGAAAATTCAATTTGAAAAAAATTCAAAATTAAATGTTTAAGGACTTAATTGGCATTTTCAAGGTTTAATTGTAATTTATTGAGAGATTAATTATAAGAAACAATGTTTTTTGAAGTCATTTTAGGCTTCAATTAGAAGAAATTAAAGTCTAGGGGTTGAATTACAAGTTTTAAGAGTTTATTTGGTCAAATCAGGGGTTTAATTGTATAAATATTGAAGTTTGACTGATTGAAAAAATTGAGGGACTTGATTGTAGAAATCTAAAACCAACGACCATATTAAAAAAGACGGTGAATGTATGGGTTGGAATTGACCATATTAGGGGCTAAGTTGAAGAAATTAAAAGTTTATTGGTCAAATGAGGGTTGAAATGCATAAATTTATAACCAAAGACTAAAATGAAAATAATGGTCAACTTTGGGGTTGACAATTGAGTTTGGCAAGTGTCAATTTGCATGAAATTAAAAGTTAGAAGGTGATTATAGGTGCAATTAAAAGAAATTAGAAGATCATGGACTCAATTGAAATTTTTCAATAAAAAACCCCTCCTAAATGACGTGTTATTCAAACTTAATGAAGAGAAGGTGAGTGACATGTTGTTTGTCACCTAGGCATTTCTGTTTTAATAGTTTTGGCTAATCAAGTTAGCAACATCAAACAAATGAATATGAAGCTACAGACCTCCAAATTGAGCAAGGTTGGTTCCACATGAAATATGTGCATCTCCTTTACCAACTTCTGATGGTATTAGATGACAATGACATCATAATTGCTCCAACGAAGCCTCGATAGCGGGCAAATCAGTTAGCCCTGATAGTGAAACCATTGTGCAAAAACTGATTTTCTTTTCATATGTTCACACATAAAGGCTCCTCAATGAGTTCTTATCAAGGATTTAAAACACTTTTCTCAAGATTAATAGGTTAGAAATGAATTTAAGACCTCCTAATACCCTAACAAAATCCTATAAATACCCCTTTTAAGATAAAAAAAAAGGCTGGAAAAAAAAGAGAAAAAGAAAAGAAAAGATAAAAAAGAAGAGAAATATCAATAAGAAACATAATTGTAGAGGTCTAAAAGCCCAAACAAAAGTTTTCTTAAGCTTTGTAAATTTGTGAGAGGAAAATGTTTTCAAAGGAAAGCTAAGAGCAGTTGTTCTAAATATACCATGTTGATCCAAAAGAAGGCCCTTTATGACTTGCTTTTTTTTTGTTTTTTTTTTTTTATATTTACAAGCATATAAAAGAGATTTTAAATGCTTAAAAAATGATATTGCATTCACCTTTTTGTTATTGTATTTTTTTTAATGATGTTCTTTAGAAGTCTTTTTATGTTTTTGATTTATTAAAGTTATTGTTTAAGTTTGTTTGTTATGTTGTTTTAGTTTTTGTTTAGCTTAAGCTATACATGTTAAAGCAAGAGTATTTATCCTAGGTTTACCAATCCTGTTCATGGATAAAATGGGTTTAAAAACCAATTTTGAATCCATGGTGCATGAATATGTAAACTATTTTAGGTTGGTAGTTATTAGATTGATACCTCATGCTTGATTTTGATGTTTTGATTTTTTTTGTTAGTTTTTTAGATTTAAACATGTTTGTATATGATATTGTGACTTATTGAGATAAAAGACATGTTTTAGAACCAAAAAGTACAAATTTCCAAGGCTTGGTAGTGTTTGGGCATGATCGGGTTTTTTCTAGGTTTATGAGCAATGTTCTTCGTGTTCTTAGGAAGAACATTGTCTTAACCCCTTGATTTGGATCAATTTTGGTCCATTTCTTTGCATAAAACCTTTCATTATGTATGATTAACCAATAATATAGTGTTTATTTGCATCAATAATATGATTTTAGTGGTTTTTAATCATAGGGTTTTGAATCGAAACCTATTTTGACAAAATTGTGATGTTTAAAAGATAATCAAAGTGAATGGATATTGGATTATCGATCCTTGCATGATTTGCAACATGTATGTGTCTTCGTTTTGACTGAATCTGGTCTATTTTGGAACCCATGTTGCTATGTTCATGTTCGGTCTTCTTGATATTTTTGGTGTTCTTTATCTTTTTTGTGTGTTTGATCCATTTTGTTCAAGAATTTTTTAATTTTTGTGTTTTTTGAGTGTTTAATCTGTTTTTTAGCTTTAGTTTTGTTTTTGAGTTGTTTTCAGGTCAAATCAGGATTCTTGGTTTGGTTTATGGTCAAACAAAAATTTTAGGTCAACCTAGTTAGGTCAAACTGAATCAAAGGTTTAAGACCCTGTTTGATTTGTCATAATTGTTGTTAAAGGGTTTAAGGGTGTGTTTGGCAAATACCTTAAGCCTATTTTTGGTAATTTTATTACAAAGAAAAATGAGTTTTTGGTAATCAAAGCCTAAAAGATAAAAAAATATATATATATTTTTTGTCATATAGCTAAAAATCCTAAAGGTATTTTGCAACAAGTTTGTAAAATTTCAAAAGATTTTGGCCTACATTTCAAAAATCAAAACAAATTATTTTATTTATTTTTATATGAAAGATTATGAACTTCTACATAAGATGTATTCCTGATATTAAATAAAAAAAATAATTTTTTTTTGTTTCTTTTAATATACAAGATTATAAACTTGTATGTAAAATATATTCCTGATATTAAATAAAAAGATAATTTATTTTATTTTTATGTTGACATTAGAACAATTAGGTTTTTAACCTGATAAAATAAGGACCTCTTTACCGAGAAGTATTTTTTAAAAAAAATTAGACAGACCAACAATTAGAAAACACAATATTTCTTTAATTTATAATAGACAAATAAACAATACAACTTATTTTAGGTAAAGTGTACAAGGGGTGCTAATACCTTTCCTTTACGTAATCACCCAGACTCTAAAACCAGTTAGTGTTTCTAATAATCAGAATATTAGGCGATGACTCCTATTCCTTTTTTTTACTAATAAAAGATAAAAATTCCTTATTCTTTCCACACACATCATTTCCAACGATCCCAATCCAGGAGGTTGATAACCATAACTCTGCACATGTGCGGCAAGTATAATAGTTAAATTTCACATTACAACATCAATCATTCAATATGCAACAATTTTGTTTTTTTTATATAAATACACAAATACATATAACCCCTTTAACTACACAGAATAACTTTACCATACACATTACCTTTGCCAACCAATAAAAGCAACATAACATTGCATCAACTTTGAGTTTGGATTGTTAGTTAACAATATAACTCTAAATTCCTTTTCAAAATCATTCGAATAAGTCATATAATGTTAAAAAACCCTAAGGCTCATAGCTGACATATGTCATAGTCTTTGGCCTGAATTTAGCACTCTTCATACTAATAATTAACTTTAACAGAATAAGATCTTCACTCCAAGACCAATTCATGATTTTTACTTGATTTTTCATCCATATAATCGAATAATAATCCAAATTTTACTCAGACAATCTTGCTCAAGATATATATCAACAACTCTCTTAATTCCTCTCATTCGGTTTTCTCATGTTTGATAAATACCCCTACACCTATGGTCAGTATCTTAACCTAGTGATCGAGTCCTCATTCCTTATGGTCGACCCATAGTATTCATTTAAAGCTCCATATATATGGTTGGCTCCTATGTTCAAATACATATTTAATATGTCATTCAAGTACCACAACCGTAGCCACACTCATGTGGCAGGCTCCCATTCTCTATACATTATTAACATGTCATTTGGGACCATAAACCTAGCCCCACTCATGTGGCAAGCTCTATGCTCAAATACACTATTAATATGTCCTTCAAGGACCACAAATCTAGCCCCACCCATATGACAAGCTTCTGTGAACACATTTCATTTATACCTGTTTCCAATACAAGTTGACTAACTAAGTTCCCTATTGTGGAGTTAGTTTTCACACAATAAGATTTCAATCTCCTTTCATATGGCCAGCTTCCATACATATAACTTAAATTTAAAGTACACACCTTAACAAGACTTCACTAGCCTTTTAACCTTCCATTACTTTGTATAAACATCTCCTTATCGGAGTAAAACTTAGAAATTAAAACTTGAATTAAATGTTGAAAAATTAAAGAAGTTAAGATAACAAGAACCTATATGTTCCTCTTAAAAGTCTTGTCCTGCTTGCCTAGGGCCCGCAAGGTTCTCAACTATTAAACTTAAGGTTTTTAACTCTTTAACGTTCTAATATAAGCAATGCTATCATGTAAGTTTATTTCATACATACACACATATTATGCTTTATTTTTTCACATAATAATCACCCATATTCCTTAAACAACCTAATTTTTTTTTTTAAAGAAAACCAAGAAAAAGCTAAAACACAAAATCAAGCTATCATAAAATTGTAGCTACAACAAACCGACAGTTTCTTGAATCGGTCCAGCTATTTCTCAAAATGGCTAGCCTATTTTTGCTTCTAGAAAATTTCCCTATTCTTTTTCTCTCAAGCCAAACCTCCATCCTTGAAATCTTGAGTTTTTATTTTTTTCAAGATTGTTGTGATGTCACAGTCACACAAATTAATTACTTTAGCTTAAACAAATAAGATAGTATAGAGAAAGCAAATAGTCGATCCCACGAGAAAATCTAGTTCATGTCATTATGCTAAATAATTCAAAGTTAAGGGGGGTTTCGAGATCATCTAAGCTATGTTAGGGTAAATAAAATAAAGTAATTAAATTAAATTAAACAAACCAAAACTTATTAAGAGGAAAACCTAGGTCTCAAGTAAACATCCACCAATAGAAATCAAAATTGATCATTGAAACTATACGTCAATTTATATTCTGAATATTTATCTTTCATTAATTTAGTTAGTTAACCAATCTGCAGTATGACTAACCCTACCATCAAACAACCACATCATCTGCACTAGTAATTTAATTCAATGGCAGTCTTAAGAATTAGCTAGGTTGATAAATCTAGACAACATAACTATCTGCAGTCTATGCTGGATTTAATTGAATGTTTTCCCTAAGATTAACAATATAAATCAACCATATTTATTAAACTTAGTCCCTTCATAAGTTAAATTTAATTACTCTGGTTTTGATCGAAAATTTAGTAATAGATTGGTTAGAATAATTACTTAGAGTCCGCTTTAACAATCAAACTAAACAATCATAGTAAATAAGCATAGGAAAACATTCATACTCATTATATAAACTGAAAAAGAAAAAGATAAAATAAATCTCACAGTTTTTAAAATCTGAAGGCTTCTGTATTCTTTCAACTAAGAAAAATAACTTAGCCTTGTATGACTATAAAAAAAACTAAGAAAGATAAAAGATGAAAACATAATTTCTGGTGTAGGAAAAAATGTGAGAGTTTCTTTCTTCTTTCTGGCCGCCACCCTCCTTTTCTTTCTCTCTTTCTTTTTATTTGACGGAAAACCCTACTCCCCACAATCCTACTAATCCATTTGTATCCTAAAAAAAAATAAAATATAGGAGTCCTTTTCAAAATAGATAATTTATATTTAAATAGTACAATAACTCTTTCCTATAAAAAACAAAAAACAGTATTGCATAAAATCTCCAAGCTTTGACTTTGGACTTACTGAAGTTAATTTGCCCAAATAAAGACCTTTTCCATATGAAGAACTAATTGCCATGCTGGTTTGGATGTTTGGGAAATCAATTGGACTTATTTCTTCACAAAACTGTCTGCTGGCAAAATTTATGGGTTGTCTTAGAAAACTCATATCTATCTCATATGAGCTCGTTTTCTGCTAATATTTGGTAGGTTGATAGGTTTATGAGTCAAGAATATTTTTTTTTTAGCATCAAATGTACTTTTCTAACAAAAGATATTCAAGTTAGAATGACTAAAGGTCAAAATTAGCAAAATGCGAGACTTGTCTTTAAAGACTGTGATTTCCATTTTTTTTTTTTAAATTTTTTCTTGCCATATATGTATAAAAATTTATGGATGTTAGCTTTCTAATTCCACTAGAATTACTTCATTTTGACCTCTACAACTCAAGCTCTGCATAACATATCGATCAAAGGTCAAATCTGCCAGTATACGACATGAGTTGAAATATGGTCTGAATTTTATCTCCAAATTAATCCTTTTAAAATCTTACATCCAAAAGTAACTTGAAAACATAAAACAAAGAATATATATAAAACAAAGATCAATTCATATTCATACAAATTTCATATTTAACACGCCAAATGATGAATTCTTCAATGACACACTCAATTACTACAAATATTTTTTTTTCCCCACATAACTCATAAGGGTCGATAAACCCCCATCTTTATGCCTAAGGGCTTCTTTTCAAATCTTACACAAAATTACATTTAATTCTATTCCCTATTCATAAAATTTTATTAGGAATCATGATTTTTCCTAACATTACTCAAAACCCTATAATTCAAGAATTCAAGAAACTTATCATTCAATCTAGTTTTCATAAATAACTACATATACTTCATTAAATATTTTCCCTTAACATTTATCATGAGTAAAATTCAACAAAGAATACACAACGCGAAATCCTTGTCTTGGCTGAGCCTACCTTCTTATGGTGTAGGGTTTTTTTCTTTCAACAAATCAATCTATTCTTTACAATTAAACCTTATACTAATCTAATCTATGCATATTGTCATAATAGGCCTAATTTTACTGAAATTTTCAACATGAACCCTAGAAATTAACATGAGGGTTTTTCCTATATGCTCTAAGGTAATAAAAATTCTTCATCAAGATTCCTAAAACAAACTTCCCTCCTAAATTTCTGTTATTGGCTAAATTCTCTACACCCAAAACTTCTAGGATTTTTCTTCAATTCTCTGTGTTTTTTCATCTTACCATCCCTCTAACTCAAGTTCTATACAAGCTAACAAAACCAATTATGTCAAAAACACCCTTAAATTTTCCAAATCAACATAAATCCTATTTAAAAAATTTAAGGGTTTACACTCTTTCATCTAGTAATACAAATATTAGGTGTTTAGAGTGCTTTACTAAGTGGTTTCGTGTCTATTCAACCTTGATTGATTAATCTTCATCAATTCTTCTTTTTCTCCACAATCCTTTTACTTTTTCTTGAATTCCTTCTTAAAATCTTTAAGGTTTTCTTTTTATGAGTGTTTCTCTCATTTGAAAGAATTTCCTACAATATCACCACTCTCTCCTTGCATTGATACTCTTAAGGCTACAAGTTTTTCTTTCACGAAGAAAATAAGTTCAAGTTCTTGCCTTTGTTCTTTTTCTTTAATAATCATACCCTCTCCCTTTATTAAATGGGAGACAATTTTTCCTTTTTTTTTAGTCTTTAGATTTCCTATTTTCCAAGTTGTGGTGCTTCCCTCCTAAATTGTTCTTAAAGTACGGCTCTACTCCCTTCTTTTATACAATTTCAATATTTTTTCTTAACAAGAATGATAGGGGTTTTACTTTCTCCCCTCCTTAGAGAAATTTCATCCCTGAAATTTACTTTATTACCTTAGTTGTTAAACAAGCTTGGATGCTTCCTTTTCATCTCCGTTTCTTTCTCTTATGTTTCTTTTTTTACTTAAGAGTTCCTCCACAACACCCTTACCAAAGGAACTTTCTCATTCTTTAACTTTTTTTTTTCTTGTTGTGTCCATACTCCTTACATGTTTTATTTCCATTATCAAGTCCTTTTAGATCTTTATTGGGACTTGTGGCAATACACACGGGGGTCTATCATGGCTTTTTCAAAGTAATAACATATGAAACATGTTATGCACTTTTGACATTATTGGAGCTAATTCCAATTGATAGGCTACTGGTCTGATACTCATTATGACTTTAAACGGACCAATACATTTTGGAGCCAACGTACCTTTTATTTTGAACAAAATCATATTCTTTCATGAGGTAACCTTTAGAAACACTCGATCCCTCACATCAAACTCCAATGATATCTTTTTATTATAAATATAGCTCTTTTATCTATATTGGGTCGTTTTCATCCTTTATTTGATTACATTCACCTTATCAGTAGTAATCTGTACCAAATTAAAACCCAACAACTTCCTATCATCTACTTCCTCCCAACATACGAAAGTATGACATTTCTTTTATTATAATGCCTTAAAAGGGGCTATCTCCACTTTAGTTTGATAATTATTATTATACGTGAACTCAACCAAGGGTAAATGATCTTCCCATTTTCATTCAAACTCTACGACACAAGCCCTCAACAAATCATCAAGAGTTTGTATAGTTCTTTCCATTTGTTTATGGGTGAAAGGAAGTGCTAATCTCTAATTTTGTCTCTAGTGTATGTTGAATGCTTGGCCATAACCGAGAGGTGAACCTTGGATCTCGATTGGATATAATTGTTACTAACACTCCATATAATCTTATCACCTCATCTATATTCAAAGTCCATTGAGATATCCTCCCGTTTCCATTCCCAAATTAGGAGGGTTGCAATTTTGTCACAAGCTTCTGATGTTTAACCTTCACTTATTGACAGATTCCATAATTTGCTTTAAATTTTACTACTTCCCTTTTCATCATTGGCGACTAAAAACTCCTTTAAGTCTTTATACATTTTGGTGCTTCCGGGGTGCATTGTAAATTTGGACTCATAAGCCTCAGTATGCAATTCCTTTAAAGCCTTATCATTAAATACATATGCTCACCTTGCTATGAACCATCCTTTAAAATTGGAAAAGGCATTTCTACACCTGAATTTATCTCTTTCCTTACTTCTTCTATTTTTAGATCCTTTTCTTGAGCCTTCAACACTTTATCCTTCAATACTGACTGCACATTAACCTATGCTTACCATGTTCCTTCAGACCCCAAAGTCAAATGTGCACATATTCCTCTTAATACCTCTAATAATTCCTTTCTATCTTGTCGCACGTGTGCGGCGTCGCGGCGAATATTTCACTTCATCAATGTATCTGGAAAATATAGGGAGACAAGGAATTCTTGTATTTTATTAGTGGAAAGGAAGAAAGGGAGTTCCCACCTAGTATTTTGGTCACTAGGAACCCTAATTGGTCTCAGAGATCGGGTATGAGGATTGATTGCGTAAAGAAAAGGTATTAGCACCCCAAATACGCCTTACCTAAGGTAAGCTGCATTGTTTAATTGTCTGATAAAAAACTAAGGTTTTGTCATGTTTTCTAATTGTTGGTCTATCTAAGGTTTAAGAAAAGTCCTCTTCAGTAAGGAAGTCCTTATCTTATTGAGTAAAAACCTAATTGTTCTAATGTCTATACAAGAAAAGCCTTTTTAATATCAAGGATGCGTTTTACGTATAAATTCATAATTTCGGATATTAAAAGAAAACAAAATAATATTTTTGGAATTTTTGAAATATTAGCCTAGTTCTCATTGCTTTAATAAACTTGTTATTAAAGCCAAAATGCATGCTAAAACATAATTTCTTTTGTTGTATGAAAATACGATGTGGTGATTTTTTTTTAATTTTTGAGAGACTTGACCGCATGAATGAAAACAAAATATATATTTTTTGTTTTATAATTTTTTTTGCAATGTTTTGACAAAAAATCAGGTATTTTAATACTAGATTTATATCTTTACAGTAAAAAAATACAAACCAATATTACTTAAAATTCCATAACAAAATACACGGAAAAATCACAAATTTTTCTAAAAATAGTTTTTTGAAATTTTTTTTGACTGGGCTGGACCAGACCCAAAAAAATCTAGGTCGAATCCCACTACATGAATAGTGGATGTGAATTATAATTCACGCCCACTGTTCATGCATGAGCAGAAGGCGTGAATTAATTCACGCCTACTATTTACGCAGTGAACAACAAGGAAGAAGAAGAAGAAGAAGAATGGGGGCGGAAGGCTGAGCTGTGATTGCTGTGGTCTGGCTGGCGTGAAGGGCAGCATGGTGAAAGCGGTGGCAATGGTGGCAGTTGGCGGTGGTTGCGGCAGGAAAAGGAAGAAAGGAGAAGAAATCCGCAAAGGTTGATGATTAGTACTTAAAAGTGTATTTTTATCAAGGTTTTATATCATCATTTTTTGCACTTGAAATATCAATAACTTCTTAACTAAAGCATGTTTTATAATAACAAGTCTGATACTATAAGATACCTTTAATTTATGGTAAATGTTTATCTTAAATGCAGGCCTATCACATAAATTAAAGGATTGATTGATGAGTTTAGCTACTAAAATTGAGAAGACAAAGAGAGGGACAAGCTTAGAAAAGAGATAATGGTTTAGTCCAAACTGGAACACTATTCTGTTATTGAATCATACCTGGAGCTGTAAAACTTGGATTTAGGTCTCGTTTATATGGATGGAAAGCTAAGACATAGGCCTAAAACTTTCATGAGGAGTTCAAGATTCAAAAAGGCCACTTTCAAGTTCAAATTGTAGCAACAACGGAGAAGTCAAAATCTGTCCTGCAGCCCAGACACTGTTCAGTGTTCAGCCCATATCTCGAGTTTTAGAAGTCCAAATGCATCGATTCTTTTATTTTAGAAAGCTGAGACAATTTCCTAAAACTTTCATGAAGACTATCTGTTCAAATTCTAATGTTAGCATTGACGTTTTGTTCAGACAAGAAGATAAGGATTGTCACCAAGTCAAGATATGGCCACCCACTCAACAATTAGTCATTAAATCAATATTTTCAAATTTTGGCCTATAAAAGAAGACATTTTCCATGCATTTAGGCATCTTGGTTTTCAGATCAAGACATGTTCTTGCTTTCTCTCTTTATATTTTTGTAATGCTTAAGTTTTGCTTTCATTAATCTCTTGTTTATGCCTTTCATTTCCTTTATTATACTTATATAATCATGTTCTCCTCTTGTTTATTTATGTTTCTCTCTTTCATTATGTTTAGTTAAGTTTATTATGTCAAGGTGAAAGGTTACACTAATGGTGTAAGAATAAATATAGTATAGACTCAACATGGACTTTATGTTTGATACTAACATGTTTTGTATTTGTTATCTTGTTCACTTGTAATACTTTGCTTGTTATATGGTTAATCTAGATTTATGTTGTATGACCCTTGGTACAACAAATACTTGGCACTTTCATAGCCCAACCGTATGGTATAACCGACACATGCGCTATGAAAGGAACTTGATTTGTTGTTAACATAAGTTATAATCATGAGTACCTGACAACATTTACAAGTATTAGCATTATTCGAAAAAGATAACTAATGTAATCATGTTAACAATTTATAATCCGATTGGAACCTTCTTTATGTGTGGTTTCCAGTTGAGTAATAAAAAGAGTTTATACTATACTTGTTTGAAATACCATTAGTAGATCCTCTAACCTTGACAATTATTTTATCCTTGTTTAATCCTTATATCAATATCACATCTCAAAGCTCTCTTCAACTAATTTTTTGTTATTATTTATTTCTTTATTTGTAGTTTATACAGTTAACCTCCTTGTGGTTCGACCCCGGTTTTGCCGGGTTATTTATTACTTCGATACTCCTACACTTGGGAGAAGACATCAACTCTTTGGTTGTGTCAGCTGATGATGGCGACAGTCGCGGTGGTTGATCCACCTCTTATAAAGATCTGGGTTGGTGGATATGGAGGTGGACAGACTGGTGATGGTGGTGGTTGTGGCAGGAGGCCGCGGTGGGGAGAGAAACAGAGAGAGGAGCAGTTGCTAGGAACCCGGAAAAAAGATGATTTTTTCTTAAATTTGGACCCTCGATTCCCCCTCCTTGGAGCATGAAAATCGAATCTATTTATAGATGGTGGAAGAGGGACATTTTGTCTCTTCTGGTGGCAAATCTTGGCCCTTGGATTGACCTAAAACCATCCCAATCATTGCTTCAAATGAACTGTCAGTTTTGTGCAGGAAAATGATTGGTCGGGTTGGCCACTTTGAAGCGGTGCCACCGCCTCTATAGCCTCGATTAGCACGAACGGCTTACACTAGCGTGTAGTCAGGTGTCAGGGAATCATTTTCGTGCAAGTTTCATTTAATTTAGGGAAGAAACGAGGTGTCAAACGCCTTGGAAAGGAGGCCCTTCAGGCAACCTCGCTGGAGAAAAAGATGAATAGTAACTTTTTTGCCAATTATGCTTTAGTCCTTCAATTTGTGACTTATCTCTAATTACACCCATGATGAACTTCAACTCAAACCCCAGATTTCAGTGCCCTTTTCCCTTTGGTTCTTAATTTATTCAATTAAGTTCCTAATTGGCCATCAAACTTTAATATTTATGCAATTTAGCCCCTGATTTAAGCAAATCAACTCTAACAAATTCTAATTTAACCCCAGAACTTTAATTTCTTCTAATTAAAGCCCAAATTTACTTAAAAATTAATTTTTCTTGCAACTAAACCCTCTATAAATTCAATTAAACCTTCAATAAAATTTAATTGAGACCATAAACATCTGATTTTGGACATTTCTTCCTCAAATTAAATTTTTCTTTGTCAACAGGGCTCTCATCAGTCAACGATATACTATAAAATTTCAATCTTTATATATTTGAACATCCTCAACCAAATTCTAGCCATTTTCTGGGTGCTCTGGTGAATTTTTTTTAGTCCAAATATATTTTTTGATTTTTGGAAGAGAAAAAGTAAATTTCGGGGAATAACCCAAAAATGGGTTATGACACTCTAAATGATCTCCTTATCACCCTTCACTCTATTCTTTTGATTTAGTGCATTAGCCATCATATTTTCCTTTCCAAGATGAACTATCCTTTAAAATTGGAAAATGCATTTCTACACCTGAATTTAACTTTTTCCTTACTTCTTCTATATTTAGATCCTTTTCTTGAGTCTTCAACACTTTATCCTTCAATACTGACTGCACATTAACCTATGCTTACCATGTTCCTTCAGACCCAAAGTCAAATGTGCACATATTTCTCTTAATACCTTTAATAATTCCTTTCTACCCAAAATGATCTCCTTATCACCCTTCATTTTATTCTTCTGATTTAGTGCATTAGCATCATATTTTTCTTTCCAAGATGATACTGAAAGATATAATCATGATCTTTTATCAATTTTACCCAATACTTTTGTTTCATATTCAATTTCTTTTGTGATATTAGATACTTCAAACTCTTAAAGTTAATATAAAGTTGTACAAAAATGGCATACAAATAATGTCTCTAAACCCTTCTGCCACCAGTTTTAGGTCATGCACAGGATAATTCACCTTGTGGGTTTTCAATTGCCTTAATGCATATGTTATGAGTTTCCCATGCTGCATCAATATATGTCTTAAACCCTTTGTTAATGCATCACTATACACTACAAACCCCTTGGTCCTCAAATAAAGAGTCAATATGGAGCCTTTTCTTCAACTTCTAAAAACTTACCTCACATTCCTTAGTCCATTAAAATTTGACTCTCATTTCCCCCTATAAGTCACTTCCTTGCCATCATCACCTAAAAAGGTCATCACCTTAATGAAACAATCCATCAGTGATCTATATACACTCAACCAATCCATTTCTAGTATAATGTCAAAATCATATATCTTTAATGGGATTAAATTTATTCTCATTGTTTCCCCCCTAACTGGCACAACGCACCTTGTACATACATATTTGATATCTACAGACTCACCCAATGATGTACTAACCACTATTCCCCTTTCTAACATGCTTATATCCAAATTCAACTTATTCACAATTCTAGAAGCTACAAAAGAATAAGTAGAACCCAAATCAAACCAATCATAATTGAGTAAGAGTTTAATTCCATCATACCTACCACTACCTCAGTTGTAGCTCTAACATCCTCATGTGTCAGATGATTGACCCTCCTCTAAGTCTTTTCCTATTGCACCCTAGGTTGCCCCCGAGTAGTACTACCCCTAAACTGAGTAAGTTCAATAGTCATGTCCATAGTTATCGATTGTTGATGACTCTATACTGAAAACTAGGATCCTTGACTCATCATCCTCAAAGAACATTCCCTTTTAAAATGTCCTATCTCTCCATAATGGAAACAACCTACCCCTAAGTGCTTACATTCTTTCCACCTGTGTCCCTTCTATCTATATATATAACACCGTCCCATTATGACTAAACAATCCCTAGGATGCTTCTGATTGTATTTACCACATAGGTGAAATGATGACATCCTTCACCCCATAGAACCTCCAACCGAATTAATCCTTCAATATATAGACCCTCATATGTCCCTTCATCGCTAGATTGTGTTGTTTCCCTTGAAAACCCAATAGTAGCAATGCTTCCTTCTTTTGATCTACCCAGGAAATATTCCATTTTCCCCCTTCTTAGGTAAGGGCAATTGTTTTTGGTAGAAAACACCATTTCTTTCCTTTCCTCTAACTTCATTTGCTCCTTATAACTTTCACCTTGTTTTTTTTTCTTTTAGCATAACCTTCAAGGATTGAGTTTTTCAACTATCTCTCTAATAATCTTAGGTTGCAAGGCAGTCATTTCATTTATAGGATCCTGCCTGAGTCCATCTTTAAGCCTTTCAATTTGATTCTATTCAGTCAACACCATAGTAATAGCATGTATGGAAAAGTCTAGCAACTGTCTTTTATAATCCAACACGAACATGTTACCATGTCTAAATGCAAGGAACTTTTGTTCCTTATCTTTACGATGTTTTCAGGAGTATATTTTGTTTTAAACTCAAACTTAAAATCACCCCATGTTAGCACCTTTTCCTATCTCCTTTGTCTCACCATGGTCTACTATGAATGAGCTCTGTTAAAAACTATGCCATACAAGACACATGTATATTTTTTAGTAGCGATATTTGAGTAAGAGACCACTCTACCTTACTTAGCCAATATCCAACTACTTTAGCATTCTCCTCTCCCAAGAAAAGCATCGGCCAATTTCCCTTATACACTTTACCTAATGCACCATAATATGGATGATGTCCCTAAATGCTGCATTAGCAGCCCATACATTCTAGCCATAATAGGTTCCACAACTTCAAGTAGGATCCAGAAAGGTCACATGTACCCTTGTTTAAACCACGGGTCGAGGTTTACCATTTTGTTCCCCTTCACCCATCATCACTAGTGGTGCTTTTACTTGAATTGACACGGGGTTTCCTTGAGATTCTAATGTTTCTCCATACACAGATTGCACCTGAACTATAGGCATATTAGAGACACTGTTAGCTAAGGGGTCATCTAAGTGTTCCTCCTTCACAGTTATATTCTGACTTCTCCCTCTCATAGAAGATGGGTTAGTCTTGGTTCTATGTCTAGTGCGAACCATCTTGTTTCAATTTCAAATTTTCATTTGATTAGTATCATTGTGTCTACTAAACCAAGTCATTGCTCTGATACCAATCTGTAACAACCCCTACATACTCATTATGTGATCATACAAGATAACCAGTAATATACTATATAAGTAGTGTTAATTGTTTTTCAAAAACACAACCTTAGCTGACTTATGCCCACCATAAACTTTATCCATATTTTTTTTCATAACATTTCTAAACTAACTAACACAAATACATATTTCAATACAATGCTACCATAAAAAAATGAACTTATAAAATCTTATGTAATAATGAAAATAAGTATCCATCATTAGTAAGGACAACATCATCATAAATAAAATAATAATCCATAATAATTCAACTATTTTGTTTATTAAAAACTCTTATGAGCTACATGAATATCACAAAACACAAGAATGCTACATCTAGATAGAATCCATTAAAGAAATCCTACAACTAAACATAATAACAAGCCATCTAGTTTTGAAAAGCACATGATGAACTTGTCAAAAATAAAACCTACTCAATAATAAAGATAATAGGTAAATTTCACATTATAACATCAATCATTCAATATACAGCATTCTCATTTTTCTTTATAGATACATATGATATTTATAATCCCTTTAGCTACATAACATAACTTTACCATACACATTATATCTACCAACTAATAGTAGTAACATAGAACTGTATGGACTCTAAGTTTGGATTTTTAGTTAACTATATAACTTTAAATTCCTTTTAGGCATTTTTAATGCCCCTTTTCAAAACCATTTAAATCAATCATACAATGTTTAAACCAATAATTAACTTTAACAAAATAAGATCTTCACTCCAAGACCAATTCATGATTTTTACTTGATTCTTATGTCCATATAATCGAATAACAATATGAATTTTACTCAGACAATCTTGCCCAAGATGTATATCAATACCTCTTTTAATTCCGCTCATCCGATTATCTCATATTTGAAAAATATCCCTATACCTATGGCCAACATCTTAACCTAATGATCAAGTCCCCATTCTTAATAGGTAACTTGTGGTATTCATTTAAAGCCTACACTTGTGGCTGGTTCCCATGTTCAAATACATATTTAACATGTCCTTAAAGTATCACAAACCTAGCCCCACTTATATGGAAGGCTTTTATGCTTAATATATTATTAACATGTCCTTCATGTACCACAAACCTAGTCCCACTCATGTGGTAAAGCTTCCATGAACACATTTCATTCATACCCGTTTCCAACACAAGTTGACAAACTAAGTCCCCCATTGTAAGGTTAGTTTTCAAACAATAAGATAATCACATGACCATTTTTATAGTTCATCACTTCACTAGTCTTTTAACATTCAATTACTTTGCATAAACATTTTTTTATCATAGTACAATTTAGAAATTAAAACTTGAGTTAAATGCTGAAAAATTAAGTTGAGGTGACGAGCACCTACCTTTTCCTCTCACTAGTTATATCCTATTTGCCCGGGTTCCCGCAATTGATGCCTCTCATGCATCACCCAAAGTCTTACATCATATTTACTTTTTAAATATTAATAATGTATTTCTCAACATTTTGTTAACATTTGAGTACTTTTACTCATGAATTCATTTATTCTTACACTATCTCATATTAAACTTAAGGTTTCCAACTCTTAACGTTTCAATATAAGCAATGCTATCATGAAAGCTTATTTCATAAATACACACATATTAAGATTTTGTTTTCCATATAATAATCATCCATCTTCCTTTTACAACTCGAAAGAATAAAATAAAACAAGAAAAAGCTAAAACATAAAATTAGGCTACCACAAAACCGTAGCAAAATTGGTCTCACTGTTTTGCGAAATGATTCGACCGTTTCTTGAATCGGTCTAGCCGTTTCTCAAAATGGCTAGCTTGTTTTTGCTTTTGGAAAATTTCTCTCTTCTCTTTCTCTCTAGCCAAAACCTTTATCCTTGAAATCTTGAATTTGTATTTCCTTCCAAGATCAATTCATATTCATACAAATTTCATACCTAAGACATCAAATGTTGAACTCTTTAATGACACACACTCAATTACTACAAATCCCCTAAAATATAAAATCAGGCTACCACAAAATCATAACCAAATTGGACCACTGTTTTGAAAAATGATCTGATTGTTTCTTGAATCAGTCTAGCTGTTTCTCAAAATGGCTAGCTTGTTTTTTCTTTTGGAAAATTTCTCTCTTCTCTTTCTTTCTAGCAAAAACCTTCATCCTTGAAATCTTAAGTTTTTATTTCCTTTCAAGATCAATTCATATTTATAAAAATTTCATACCTAATGTCATAACCCATTTTTGGGTTATTCCTCCAAATTCATTTCTTTTCTTTCAAAATAAAAAATAATAAAATAATAAAATAAAGACTAGCATTTTAGCAAGAGCAAGTTGAGAGGATTTCACATGTAGGAAAAATCAAGCTGTAATTTTGGATAAAATCAGGAGCCTAATTGTACCCCTATTTTACCAAAAACTAAAGAGACAATACAAATTGAAGGTCAAGTTACATGATTGTTGGACGAATCTGCATTAAAATTAAAACTACGAACATAATTAGATTTTTTATAGACCAATTTGATTTAATCATGGGTCAAATTAAAGTTTAATTATGTTTAAGAATTAATTTAGGTTCAATTAAAGGATTTAATTAGGTGCAAAAACTTAATCATACTTTAAATGGGACAAATTAAATGTCTTAAAGGCTTAATTGGTGAAAACTTAAGTTTGGGAGCCTAATTTGGTTTAATTGAGAAGATTGAAATTTTAGAAGACCAAATTTAATTTTTACCAAGTTAATTGGTTAAAATCAGGGGTACAATTGTAAGAAAATCAAAGTTTTGGGGTCAATTAAGGGTTAAATAGAAGAAATTCATAACTAATGACCATTTTGCAAAAGGCGTTGAACTCTGGGGTACCAATTGGCTGAAATCAAAGGTGAAATTGGAAAAAATTGAAAGTTTAATAATCAATTAAGGGCTAAATTAAAGAAACTTAAAACTAAGGACCAAACTAAAAAAGACGCTGAAATTCGAGCGTAAATTGAAATTTATCAAGGGTACAATTACATAAAATTAAAAGTTTGAAGCCAATTATGGATGTAATTAGAAATAAATCACAAATCAAAGGACTAAAGAGAAATTGTCCAAAAACAACGCCGTTTTGATGCAATGGTTCATCTTATTCTTCAGGTTTTTTGCAGAAAAGGTTGCTCAGGGTGCTACATTCCCAATGCATTTAATGTTTTGCTTCTCGTCCAAATGAGACAAAACGTACACCAAAATGATCACCTAACATTTGACGACACCCTAGTGTGGTCAGTCCTGGCAAACTGACACCACAGAGGTGGTGACATTGCCTCAAAGTGGCTAACCTGACCAACCCCTCTTTTGTAACAAACCTGACAACCCATGCCTACTTTGAATAGATGGTTGAGATCTTTCTAGGTTGAACCAAGGGCCAAGATTTGGCACCAGTGAAGACCAAATGTTCCTTTTTCAACCCCTATAAATAGATGAGGATTTCATGTCTCGATGAGGGAAAAAATTAGGTCCAAAATCGCTAAAAAATCAGCCTCCCCCATTTTTACTGCCACCATGAACTTTCTCTCCTTTCTCTCTCTCCACCGTGGTCTTCAGCCACCAACACCCTCACCACTGGCTTTACCACCGCCATCTCTACCACAAGTAGCCACCCAACCACCTCACCTGATGAGTGCGCCGCTGAGCTCCTCTCTCTCTCTCTCTCTCTCTCCTCTCTGCAAACCTTATTCCTCTTCCTCTAACAACCAGCTAGATGTCATATAGGCAACCAACACTTCCATAATATTCATATAGGACCTCCCATCCACGATAGGAACAACCACCACTAACTCATCTTCTCTCTAGCAACTACAACATCCACACCAACATCAACTTCTTCTCTTGGTAGTAACCCCAGCAACTTGGCCCTCTCAGCAGCGGTGCCACCATAAGCTTCACGATAGTCTTTTAGGCACGACCAGCCGGCCACGACCCCTACGCTAGACAACCTTCTCCTTCTTACTCTTTAATTCCTCTTGCCATCGTCCTCTTGCATGCAGAACAAAAAGAGAGGGGGGAAATTAATTAACTCTTGAGGTTAGACTAGACCCGTGTCAGTCCAGTCTATAAGGTTAGGCTAGTCCCAGCCCATATATTTAATAAGAATATCAATATAATATAATATTATAATATTATATATTAAACAAGTAAAATTTTTTAAGGTCATTTCAAAATATTTTTAATTTTCTTGCGTGTTTTTCTAACAATTTTGTAAAATATTAAGTTTTATTTTTTACACTATAAGATACAGATTCCGTATTAAAATACCCAATTTTATCCAAAATATTTCTTAAAAAAATTTAAAAATTCAAAAAAAAATCTCAAAACTTTTAAATTAATTTCCCCCTTTCAAAAACAAAAACAAAAACAAAAAAAAATATTTTGTTTTCATGCATACAACCAAATCCTAAAAAGTTTTCCAAGCATATTTTCAAAAACAAAACAAAAATTGCATCTTTCTCATGTCTTAAAAAAGTAAAAAAAGGGATAATGTAACCAATTTATGATTGTTGTTACCCAATTTTGACCCACCTTTTTGATAAAATTTTTGAAAAATCAAAAAATAATAAAAAATAAAAAAATATATTTTTTTAAAATCTATTTACATCGTTTTTAGCATTTTCAGCGTCATCTCAAAATAATTTAAATTTTCAAAGATCTTTGAAACGCGTTCAACTTTTAACGCGTTATTTTTATAATGACCGATTTTTCTCATTTTGAGTCGATGTTGATAAAAACAATAAAAAAAATAAGAAAAATCAAATTTACAAAAAAAAAAAAGTTGAGGACCAAGTTTGGAAACGTGATAATATTTTTACCTATAAATAGTGGTCTTCATAACACACACAAAAAGTGGGGCAATTTTAAAATTAAACAAGGGGAAAGACAAGAGACCCTAAACCTAAATCCATCACTACCCAACCAGCAGCCCCCCACCCATCCGGCGGCCTGTTCCTCTTCTTCCCTCTCAGCCATACCTAGATAACCCCAATAACAGCCACGAACCAGCTCCCCCCTCACCAGATCTTCCCTCTCCCAATCACGACTCACTCTTCCTTCTCCGCTGCATGTCCATCTTCCCGTCATCCCTCTTTCGGTTGCAGCCAAAACAGACCAACCCAGCCTCTCCATCGTCCTCTCCTTTCTCAGCTTCTCTGTAAACCAAACCCCCCATTCTCCCCTCAAAATAGACCAACCTCCATCGTTTCCATTCTCAGCCTTCTCCTTCTCTATTGATTCCAGCCGCCAACCTTAAAAACATAAACAGCACAGAACAGATCCACCATCTTCTCTCTCTGTTACCGATCCCACAGACCAGCCACACATTGTCCCTTCCCCTGTGTAGCAGCATCTCCTTCCCCCATCAACATCGTCTTCTTCTCCCTCGGCCGACTACCAACAATAACAGAGAAGCAACTCGCGCAAACTAGCCTCCACCAAACGCTGCGGCGCCCACAGATTTAGATATGTTAGTCTGCGTCCTCCGACACCCCTCAGCTGTCTCGCCTTCTTACCACCAACCACCTGACGCAGAGGTGGAGAAGGTGAAACCAAAAAGGATTTGCAGTGAAACAGATCTAAAACGAAAGAAGACCGAGAACAGATCATTGCTTGCTGCATTCTTATTGGTTTTTTTTGGTTTTGCTGGTCATTGCTGGCAAGGAAAGGAAGGAGGGAGGAAGCCGTTCCAGATCCACC
>Ga0325414_1000331_pt1 | contig 36334 bp, 28 predicted proteins | sample PopdelMetagenome_8_FD_206183 | JGI IMG/M metagenome (GOLD analysis project Ga0325414, IMG submission 206183) | Populus deltoides microbial communities from Bellville, Georgia, United States - Leaf-PdKOR-R3 | ecosystem: Host-associated > Plants > Phyllosphere > Phylloplane/Leaf | place: USA... | reverse complement strand
AGAGGGAAAAAAAAGAAAGAGATACGGGTCATTGATTTAATTAGTATTTTAAATAGTATGATTATAAAATACAATAATAATAAATAAAGTAACAAAAAAATAATAGTGAAAAAAATAAAAAGAACTCCATCTAAGCTCACCCGGATCATCAACAACTTTAATATTAAAGGGTGAAACTAAAAAATATATATATATAAAAAACATGAAAAAAGTTCAAAAACCAATTTCTAATAAATCAAATAAGAATTTAATAACTTCATAGAAAGCAAAATGAAAAGAAACTATATGAAGCTTAATCTCTATAAAATAAAATGTTGAAAAATAAAAATAAATATATATATAATTAAAAAAGGTCAAAAAACTCGATTCAGACCCACTCAAGTCAAGATGCAAAATCTTTGACTCGGTCGTGATACCAAAGTGATTGCGTTCAAAAGAAAATTGAGTAAAATCATGAAGTTCACATGTTGAGAGGTGAAATTAAAATGAATCAATTTAAAAAAGGACAAAAAAAAAGTTAGCCTACATTAACCGTTGAAACTAGTAACTCTAGTCATGAATCTAGAACTAACCTTATAGCAATGGAAAAAATATGAGTCAATATGGTTAACCCAAAAACTCCATGCCCATGAGCACATGATTGAGATAACCTAATAAAAAGAAATAGAAACAAAAAAGGTAGGAAGAAAATTTTCCAATTAATTAAATTAAATGTTAAACGATGAAATTAAAATAAATCGATTTAGAAAAAGTACCCAAAAAAAGTTAACATGCATTAACTTTTGAGATCGGTAGCTTCTCTGGTCATGAACCTGAGACTAATCCCATAGAAGACATATAATAAAAAAATAACAAAGTAAAACTCTAAAAAAATAGTAAAAAAAATTAGCTTAAAAAAAAAACAAGTAAACTCGAGCGAAACTTCTAAATCCGGTTTAATATCTAAAACTAGTAATTTATGAAATCCTAGACTCGAGTTCATCAAATAGCTTAATTCCTGAATAATTTAATTTTAAAAGATGAAATCGTAAAGACAAATATTAATTTAAAAAACTTGTCAAAGAAAAAAAAAATAGTTATAAAAAGATTAGGGATCGAATCTGATAGAAAAAAACTTATAGAGGATAAAATTATATAAAAAAGAACAATCTAAACAATGATATTAAACAAAACAAATATCAATTAAAAAAATGAGGGTCAAATTTGAAAAAGTAAAAAATAAAAAGGATTGAAATTGAAAAACATTTGTAATTTTATAGCTTATTAAAAATTAAAAAAAAAGTAGTAATAGAAAATACATGGACCAAATATGAAGGAAAAATTAAAGGAGCTGGTCTGAAATTTTAAAGGAGTTGGAACTGAATTTGAGGAGGAAAGAGAGAAGAAAAAAAATGATCGCTTGTACCAAACCCGTGACATGTTTGGCACACACGCAACCCCATCATGTAAGGAGCGTATAGACCTTCAAAATACTGCCTTAGAAGACGATGTTTGGTGGTCGGACAACCCCGCGTGCACTGCCTGAAAAATGCGGGGTTGTTCACACGTGTCAATAAGTTTTTTAATAATATTTAATATATGTAAATTACAATAATTCCCTTAAATAACTTTCAAATTAATAATAAAATCAATGTAATAGGATAAAAAAAAGTTTTTGTGAGAGAGTTATATTGATTTTGTCTTTAAGGGCTTTAAAGTAATTTAACTATTTAAAAAAAATTGAAAATGCCATAGCACCCCTGATTGAAAGGCATCGTATATTCTTTTATTGCAAGGGTATATCAATAATTTTATCGTATAAGAAAATACAACTATTAACCTAACCTTGCATAAATTGTTAAAAATAATTGTATTATGGTAAAAAGACTACATTACCTCCCTTGCCTAGTCTAAAGGTTTTTTTGGGTGAGAGGCTATTTGTCAAATCATTATTTCAATGAATATTGATATGTTTGTAGAGCTACACTAATTTCATTTAGTTTTTTTCTTTAGATTTCATTTCAGTTCATATTCTTCCAATTATTTTTAATTGCACCCAAAATTGTCTCGTAAACTCTTAATCTCATTCAATTTAACCCATGTCAAACTTAATCATCAACCTCAGAGTTTAACGCCACTTTCATCTTGGTACTTGATTTCTAATTTGTGTATTCGGACCCTTAATTGACTATCAAACTTTTAATTTTATTCAATTTGCCCCCTGATTTAGTCAATTTTAACTCTTGAAGTCTCGCGCCTTTTACGATTTGGTTATTAGTTTTGAATTTGTTCAGTCAAACCCGTAATTGGCTATCAAACTTCAATTTTTCACAATTAAACCATTAATGACCAATTAAACATTTCAAAGTTCAATTTCAGTCTTCAAACTTCAATTTCTTCCAATTAACACCTAAATTAACTCCAAAAAATTTATTTCTTGCAATTAAGTCCTCAATAAAATTAGCCAAGCCTTCCAAAATCCTCATTAAGTCCTTACTCGTCCAAATTTGTATTTCCTTACCTCAAATACAAATATTTTTGCCGAATAGTTCTTTTGTCAATCAGAATTGGATTACTAATTTTACCAATCTTGTAGATTCTAGTCCTCCAACTTTTCACTTGTTATTTTGGTCATTCACCACCAATTTGAGCAATCTTCGAGGCTTTCCTCGTGTGTATCTTTTTGTATTTTTTATTTTATTGATTTTTTGTGGGGTTAAAAATAGGTAACAACATACGTAACTATGGAATAATATAACATGGAAAAAGGTTGCTAAGTACTGTTAATATCAAATTTGATCCATTTTCTTTTAATCTTGTCATATGCAATGATTTTAAACTTTTTCATGCAAAATCGACTTGTCATAAAATATCAAAATAATTTATGACACCTCGAACACATATAAAAATGAAATCTAAAGAGAACATAAAAACCTAGGACAACAAAAAAACAAACTTCCAAAGCCAAATTGAAAAAATCTTGTAGCTTGAAGATAAAAAAAAAAATTAAGGGAACAAACTGTTCATGAATAAAAATTCATGAGAGAATGTACGGGGAATTAACAGTAAAACAATGACCTTTTCTGATATGTCTATTAATGTTAATGTAATAACATCTTAGAGATGTACCAAAACAGATCTTTTTTATGGGTATTATTGCTTTTGACACGAGTTTTTTTAAAAACAATTGACAAAATAACACGGTTAGAAAAATAATGGGAAAAATAACACAATTTATACATGTCTCAATTGGAACATAAATTACAACGTGGTGAGAGAAAAAAAAAGAAAGAAACACTTGAGGTATATCGAAACTCCGATTACAACATCTCTAGTACTATCAAAAAAGTTTTGACGAGACAAATCCAATAACACTAGGAAAAGTCACCAACAATGACATAATTAGATCACACTTGTAGTTCAAAGACCGCAATTGACTCAATTGTCTTTGGTAACAAGTGTTTGATCACTATTTGTGACATTTATTTGATGTTGTTGAAATTTATGTCATCAAGATATTTTTAATGGTATTGTTAATATTGTAATCGGTGTTTTGAAGTAACTTTAAAATCTATTTTTTCCCCCTCTTATCTCTCTCTCTCTCTATATATATATATATATATATGTGTGTGTGTGTGTGTGTGTATGTATGTATATAAAATTTATACATCTTATTCTATATATATTTTTTTAAATATTAGATTTCTAAATCGTGACTAATACTTATTTTTAAATTGCAACATGTATAAATGATGTGATTTCACCATTTTTTTAAAGTTTTTTTTTGCTATTTTACGAATTAAAAAAAAAACAGTGATACTTTTCGAAAAAGGAAAAAAATCCTTATAGACGGGAAAAGTTAAAAGAAGGAAAGGAAAAAGAATGTACCAAAAAGATCCATCGGAGAACAGAGACTCAATCAATATGGCAAAAAGGCTTACTTTCCCCGGATGGAGAGATGGCCCACTAACAGCCACACGTACATCCATGGCCTTTCATTTCTGATCTTTTGCCAGTGACACGTAGCGCATATATAGTAAAAACATAGAGGGGCAAAAGGGGCCCACATGGAGTGCCCTGGAGTGGATGCTGAATAAAAAAAGAGTGATAGAAGTGAGATGGACGATGGAGAATGATTCTGATACAGTGAAAGGACCCACAGAACCCCATCCCCATTCTCCATTGCACACGTATTATGTACGACACTCTGCCACTGGATGGATTCCTATAACAATAATAATAATACCACTACAAATCTTTCTAATTTCGGATTTCACGCAACTCTCGCTTCCGCTTTCATCTTCTTCACCTTTTTTATTTTCTTTTAATTATTATTATCCGGTGCTCACACTTTTAAGTTTAAGCTATAGCTAGATCTCTAGTCGTAGAAAGAGAAGAGAAAAGAAAGAAATGGTGTACTGCGCTATATCAGGCGTACGTTTTCCTTGCCTTCCTTCAGTGTACAACACCAAGTCTCAATCAAGTTTCAATGGCGATCCTTTGTGTCGAAAGGGCCTCTCCTTTTTCTCGAAGAAAGACCCATCTTCTTGTAACTCTCCCTTCTATTTTTCTGCCAAAGGTTTTGCCTTTTATTTTTCAATATATATATATAAATGGTTTTGATTCTTGATCAATGATTTTGTTTGCAGTGAAGATGCTTGCTGGAAAGTCTTCTTACGATTCCGATTCCCCAAATTTAGCTGTTACTACTTCTACTGCTACAACAACAACCACACCGACACCTGAGAAAGTCCTTGTCCCCCCCGATGGCAACGCTTCAGAAGATCCTCTGGTTTGTCTTTTCCTTGTCCACGTGCTGCATACTACTTTTATGACGCAAGCTGTTGATTCTCAGTTTAGAGTGTTTTGCATTTGAAAACAAATCATGTTCTAGCATTTGATTTTTAAAGAAAATGAGATCCTTACAGGGAAAAGCACCAAAAAAAAAAAAAAGGAAGCAAAATGATGTGGAGCAAAACCCTTGTGTTCAAGACTCCTACAAATTGAGAACTGGAGTCGACTCCCACCTTTTATTTTCTAAAGTTTTTTTTTTCTTTTTTATTACCACCACCTAAAGTAGGAGCCAATACCATTCCTTTATGGTGGACCTTTAATCCCTTGCTCATTTTGAACGAGTAATCTCTCCACGAGCCATTGAGCTGTACGAGCTATTATATATTCTAATCAAAATGAAGGGCACGGATGAATTTTCTATGGATATTTTCCACTTGTTTCTATGTACATATTCCCAAGTCTTTTTCTATTTTTTGTTTTACCCTTTAGATTTCGATTACCTCATTCTTATTATATGCTTCTAGGAAATTCTCATCCTCAGAAAGCGTAGGCTACGTTAACATGAAAAGCTGTTCCTTGGTTCAACAATTTCTTTATCTGTATCCTCTTTTTTTTTTTTTTTAATTTCTTATCCCCTGCTAGATGGCAAGAGGTGGCTTCTTGTATATGGACATGTAATGTTCAAAGTAACCAAACAATGCAATTCATTACTAACACGAGGATCTGTGAGGCACCAGTGGTGACTTGAGAATGAGAGAGGATAAAATTGCTATTTGAACATTTAAAAGGAAGTTACAGGATAAAAAAAAATTGGGAACTCTTGGATAGCCTAAACTTAGTCTCAACTTGAACCTGAAGCATGGTTATTTGCATGCAGATGTTAAAAACTGTGACAATTTAAAGGTATTATATAGGCTCTTCTATTGTTCTTGCTTCATCAGGATCTTGTGATCTTTCCAATACTATAAAGGTTTGGATGATCTTGGGAAAATATAAATATAAGTAAGGCCTGAGATTTTGGAAGGTGTAGGTAATAGATTCTCATTTTGAGAATTTGCATTTGCACTTTTTGAAACACATTGCAGGATCAATCTAGATATCGTTGAAGTTATAGGCCTACTTGACTGTCATCCTCATGATGACAGCTCCTTTGACAAAGATGCTTGGTGTAACTAAAGTCATGTGCTCTTACAGTGTGCGTGAAAAACTGTGGTTGGCTGATTGGTCTATCTTGCTTATTCTTTAGTTTCTTGATGCCTTTGCCAGAAAATGGTGTTGATAGATTTAATGTCTGTTGATATCCAATTCCCACTTAAATCAGCGCCTCCTTTTACCAGTTTGATTCTCGTGTTAGGTACCTCATGATGTAGAGTGTCTAACAATGGAATATAATCAGATTGTTGAAGACAAGGAAAAGCAGGAGACATCTACTCCTTTGAGCGAGTCAATAATCATTGGTAAAACTGAAGCCAAATCTAGGTCTATCCCCCCACCTGGCTCTGGGCAGAGAATATATGAAATAGATCCAAGTTTGACAGGTTTCCGTCAACATCTTGATTACCGGTGAGCTACTCTATCTTTACTCGTGGAAGATATTTTTACGTTGAACTAAGTGTTGAGAGCTTAAAGTAAAACTAATAAATGAGCAATTGCTCCATGTTATATACTAAAGTTTTGGTGATCATATGTGATAATTCTCAGCATCAACATTTATCATTAGCTTTCTTAAAATTGTTTTTTTTCCTCTTAATATTGTTTTTTAGAAGTACATTTTTGAAGGTGTCTGTTTTTGATGATATCCTCAGTCTGCATTCATGTTAAAGATCAAACTCCAATAGATATTTCTTGCATTTTTTCAGACATATTTCTATTTCAACCTTTAGATAAAGTACGACTATAGAAGTATCTATTTAAACAATAGCTTGAAATAGCTGACTAAGATTTCAAATGAATATCCTTCTACATCTTTTCCTCCCCAATCCTCAGCATTTTTTTCCCTGATGATTCTTATAAACAAAGAGTAATATCATATGAAGTTTCAACTAATTTGTTAAGTGTGTTTACTTAATTCTTTGAAGACTGTTTTGGATTTGTCTTTTCTCAATTTATATTAGATACTAATTCATTTTGTGCCATGGTATGCTAGCACTTTGGATACCTCTGTATCACCTAGAAATTTTTACTGTATTTTCTTTCCATATCCATTTATTGTTTTCATTATTTTCTCTGTATATGGATAGTGTAATTAACTTATGCACTAGCCCACATCATATTTTTTTTCTTTACTAAAATCATGCAAGATATTGCATGAAAAAGTGTATGTTGTTTTCAATGCTGTTAGAGTCATACCAATGAACCCTAGTGCTATTTTTTCCTGAAAGGACCTAATATATGATATGATTGTCGAGTCTAGTTGTAAGGTTGAGGTGTGATTATTTCTTTGTTTAGAAACATGACAACTGCTGCCTGGAAAGAAGTGCTCCATGTATTCTCTCTTTTATAGTACAATACTTTGACGTTTGCTATCTTTAGACTAGCTTGTTCGTATATGTGTAGAAATATATTGATAGGTATATATATATATATATATATATATATATATATATTTTCAGGGTATGATTTGAAGATGTTGATAAAGTTTTTGTAACATTCTATAGCTAATTTAATCTTTTCCTGATCGTAGATATTCACAGTACAAAAGAATTCGTGAAGAAATTGACAAGTATGAAGGTGGTTTGGAAGTGTTTTCTCGTGGCTATGAAAAGCTGGGTTTCATACGCAGGTATTCTACCTTTTTTATTTCTGCAGGTTGAAGTCCATTCATTTTCTAGTATTTTTGGCATAACCAATTGCACCTTCCATTTTTGCTGTTACATAATGCAATGTGTTTTCACTTATATTTTCTTTTGCAAAGTAAATGAGCTGTATCAAAAAATGAAACTAGTGACGAGATGATCTCAAAAGTGGCAATCATAACAGAAATTCTTGAAATTTTGCTTTGCATTGCAAATGTTTCTATTAGTGTGGTGACACTTTGGCCCTTGAGTTGATTGTTTTCAACATCAGAGGTTCTCACAAGAATTTTCAGTTGGTGTTGTGACACTTACATTTTTTTTTCTTTTAGTTCAGTGACTCTTGTTCCGAGGATAAGCATAGCACCCAAACTGCAAAGATGAGAGATGGGTCATCAAATGAACTGGGAAAAAAACTGACTAAAATTTTGTACCAAGGGTTAAGGTTCACAAATGTAGAAATAGTGCATTTGGATAGATTGAGGCAGATCTGTATGCATGTTGTGGTTCAAGAACAAATAAATGGGAAAAAAATTCCCACGTCCTAGCCAGGCCTCTTATAAAGATTGTAAGGTTGTACTGGTCCCATGAATTGAATGCATAAACTGAGTTCTCTCACTTCATTGTGATGGCAATTGTTTAATTTACTTGCTCATCGCTTGTTTGTTTGCTCTATTTGTTTCATTACCTATTATCATGCTTTATCTTAAAAAAACCATTAGTCTGCTATTCTAGTGTTTATTTTTTCTTTATAGCCAATCAATTTTAGTTTCCTTGGCACATCTCACTCTCACTGATTGTAATTTCTACTGGTTTCTCAGTGAAACAGGAATAACCTACAGGGAATGGGCACCAGGAGCTAAGGTCCGTGCTGTTTCGATTCTCTGTCATGTGGTCCTTAGTTTGTATAGTAAATCTCAGAGAAGGCAGTTATCTCAGGACTGCCTATTCTCAAATCTGATCTATTTAGTCATGGCACCTGTATTACTGAACAATTGGATGTATATTCAGGCACAAACAAAGGGCATATGCTGTTAATAGCATAAGCCTCTATAAATTTACATGAGAGGCTGCTTTTTTGTTCAGCATTTTAGTCAGAGACAATGTCCCTCCGAACTGATTCAAGCTAACAAATTGACTGGCTATGAGATGATTGTTTTTTGTTCCTGACAAATATGTTCGTACATTGACTAGTTACTATTTATTTCAGTGGGCAGCATTGATTGGAGATTTTAACAATTGGAATCCCAATGCAGATGTCATGACCCAGGTATGTTATCTATGCTTTTGCTTTATGTAGCATTTGATCCAATGATGGATATTTTCTGCATAATTCCAATGGTATTATTCATACTTGTTGGAATTGTCTGTTATCTTTTCAAATGATTGGTAAAGTGCATTGAAGCTTTGTCTCCCTTTCTTCTCCTGTACACTTCACAGCAACAGTCTTCTACTATCTGCTCATTTTTTTCAGATTCTGTTTACATAAACACATACATTACTCATTTTATTGATGAAGAAAAAAGGAAATCTTTATATTGGATTGCTCTACTATGGATTCTTTCTGTCTATTCCAACTCCTGCCTTTCTCATTTTCCTTTTCTGATCATTCTTTCTTCTGCAATAGAAAAGAAAAGAAAAATGTAAATATTGCTTTGATATGTCTTTGTTTGGAAATGGAAACTGGGAAAACTATTCATTTTACAGCTGTTTGAATCTGTAGTAGAATCTGAAAGCTTCAAGGATATGTCCAAATAATACATACTAGTACTAATATGTTTAATTAACATATTGTTGAGAGTCTGGGTCGAAAGAGAAGCCAGTAAGAATATGCCATAATGATGGGTGTTTGCAGGTTGTAATATCTTCATAGTTGTGTTTAAACTCCTTTTTTTTTTTCCTTGTTAGATCTATTGTACTATTTAAATTCCAAGCAACTGATTTATTATTTTACAGAATGAATTTGGTGTCTGGGAAGTGTTCCTTCCAAACAATGCAGATGGTTCACCACCAATTCCCCATGGTTCTCGAGTAAAGGTAACACATCTCAAGATCGAATACTAAAATCTTACCGTGTAAATTAGAGTTTTTGCATTAAACTTGATGCTCCTTGCTCATGAATTTTTTTCTGTGCTTGTCACTTTTGGCAAGCAAGAGAAATAAGTTTGCGACTTTCATTTGAAGTCTAAAAATGTGCATTTTTATACAAAGTGAGAGCTTCTAGGATTTTTTTGTCTCTTCTGGTTGTTTTCTTAAACTTTAAAAGAATACCAGGAGCCTCTTGCTCAGCACCCGGTGAATATCATGCGAAATCAAGCCACTTTTACACAACAAGAAAAGGATCTTTTGGCAGTGTAATTTTGTCTTCTTAACTATGCTATTCAGTATTCATAACACAAGAAAAACAAACCGAATGTATGATATCGGCTTCAGCTTCATATTAGTTTCTTGCATTTAATTTAAGCTAGATGTTTTCATTTCCAGTCAGCTGCAAAAGGAGATGATTATAAGTATTATTCAAGGCCCTGAGCTTGTTTAGTTTTAAAAACTTTGCTCCGCTATTTAAATACATGAAAGATGGTGAATCTGTTTTTGATTGCGTGTTTGTAGATACGCATGGATACTCCTTCTGGCATTAAAGATTCTATTCCTGCTTGGATTAAGTTCTCAGTACAGGCTCCAGGAGAAATCCCATACAATGGCATTTATTATGATCCACCGGAGGAGGTACACTTCTTGCTTGGGTTTCTCATGGTTGCTGAATATATTGTGATGATTTGGACCTATATTTTGCATACACTATCATGAACTTAGGTTAAGGCAACAGAAAATGTCAATCTAAAAATAATGTTAGCAATAATTTAAGCAAGCCTTTGAGAGTTCAGGAAAAGGAATTGTCAGTGTTGATCCTAATCCTGAGCTATAGATTTTTAGGCAAGTGACCCCTCAAGCGATTAACTATGCACTTTGTTTGGGAGACTGAGAATTTGGAACATCAAGGAATAACTCCCTAAGTTTTCAAAATGTTGCACCAAATAATGTCCTCACTTTCTAATTTTACTGTATATTACTATTGAAAAACAAACAGGTTTCAAAGTTTAAAATTGTTAGTTAGAGCCATACAAGTCAAACATTATTAGTATTTTCAGACTGCCTCAAGGGTAAGAAAGCATTCCAAAGGTCTTGAGATTTAGGGGAGTTTTTCAGCATAAAGGATGAGGAGTGCAAGGAAGATTGGCTATGCTTGGATGGATAGTTTGAGGAGGGTACGAGGGGAGGAGGGTTTGTGGACGGCAGTATGGTTTTTTACATGGTTGTGAGGCGAAGATTGATAGAGAAAGGGAGGGACAGAAAATACTTGCTGAAATACAAGGCTGGACTGTGTCTTGGTGTAGTATTGAATCATAATTACCATATAGTCAGGTGGTTGAATCCTGGGAAACTCAATTATTAAAATTAATAGTTCCATATACACATGATCCATCCACTTTCAAAGACCAGATGGGCTTTCCGCATCTGTTTGGGTGGCTGGGGAATCTCCTTTCTGAGATTAAAAAGGAATCAGTAGGTGTGTATCATGCTAAGACTACAAGGGCCAGTGAGGTTGTTTCAAAACAACTTATTGATCAATGCCAATTTTTCAACGGTCAATTTAAATATCCAAATAACTCCACAAAGAGTAGCCTTTTCCTGAAATTGTTAGGTGCTGGTACTGTTGCATCTAGTTACACATACTCGGAGCCCTCAGACCCAGTTATTAATGGTCTAACAGGCTGGTGCACGCGCAGAAAGAAGTTTTGGAATGGCTCAAAAGAAGTGTTGTTATAGCACATACTCCTAAAGGGGCCCTGCCATAGTAAGTTCTGGTCCATTCCATTGCAGGATAAGACCTGTGGGAGGTATCCTTGCAGCTCACATTTGACTCCCCTGATGATACGGGTCAAATACTCTAAACTGCTAGTGGTTGCTTAGGTTTTTATTTATGATTGGTTTGACTATGGATAGCAAAGACATTGGTTTAGATCGTTATATTTGGGGTGAATGAGCTCAAGAGTCTTATATTATCAATTTTGTTTTAATGACACTCATTTTTTTTTAAATTTCTTAATCCAATCATTGTACTACTGATTTGTCAATACCGTTGGACCACCTGTCACTTATGGCGTTATTTGTCTGTTAATTTTGGAATAATTTTGGAATATGCTCTTTTATATTTGAAAAAAGTAATAAAAAATAAGAAATAGATAATGAATTCTAAAAGCATACAAACATTAAAATTATAAATATTAAAGTCCTAACAATGATTATTAGCCCTTGCATATAATTAATCATTTTAGAAATTAAAAAGAAAATTAAAATAATAAAAAATAAGACAATCAATTCACATTAAAAAAATAAATGAAAACAAAATCTAAACTAAATTGTTTTTAAAAAAAGACATATCTAGATTTTCTCTCGCATTTTTTTCATGAAAACCAAACTATTACAAACCACATGTCCAAATTCTTATGTATTTCATTAAAAAATCCAATTTTGTTACGTGGTTTCCAACTTTTTTACTATATGAACTTTTTTTAGAGATAGTTGTTTGATAATAGAAGGGTTGTGCTGATGACTAAAAGTTTGTTTGGGATTTAGTTGAATTTCTTACAATTTTTTAAACTGGTGCGATAATGAAAGGTTGTAATGGAAAGGATTTTTATTATTTAATTGAGCCTTTTGTTTCCTTTTTATTTTCACTCAATTTCATAATTTTTTTTTGTTATACAATTTTAATTAATAAAAATGTAATTATAAATCAAGGAATGATAAATTGGTCGGTTATAGTTTTGTCAATTTTATTTATTTGGTTCTCATATTTTCATTTTATGCTGTTAACATTTTTTTAAAAAAGAATAATTTATTTCTTATTTTTATATGATATTTTTCTAATATAAATAAGTATATTCCAAAAACTATTTCAAAGTTATTGGTTAAACAATACCGTTAGTGATGGAAGGAATAACATTATGGACAAAACAATGGTACAAAGGTTGAATTAAGAAATCTAAAAAATGAGGGACCTCATCAAGATAAAATCGATAATATAGGGATAATATAGGGATCCTCGTGCTTGTTAACCCATTATATTTTCTTAAGAATTCATGGTGCTCTGCTTTATGCTCACTGCCCAGATGTTTTCTAGTCTTTAGTCTCCTTTGTTTGCCTTGAGTTTTGATGATTGCCATGGATAGAAAAATCATCAATCAAACCATTTCTGTAATAAACAATGGTGGTAGTCTTGTTGTCCAAATATATGAAGATTAGCACATGTTTTTCACCTTTTCCAGAGGTGTTACACGCCCAATGAGATGTGCCAACCATTGATAAGCAACAATTCTTCCAATGCAAATGATTCTCATATCATGTTGGAGAATCTATTGCAGATGGCAACACTTCGTTGCTCCAAACAACCTAGATAATCCATTAGAGGGGTACATTGGTGCTGCAGATGGGCTTTCCATGGATAAACAGGGGAAATTCAAATACATGGGAAATGCCACAGGCCCCTAGGCAGCATGCACAGTCAAGGTCTTTGTGTTTCTGAAGTTTGTCTTGGAGATGGCATAGAAGGCTTTTACCTCTCCTTTGGGATTGGTTTGGACCAACTCTTTATGCCTGCTTCTTAAGTCCCATCTCAAGCAGCTTTCCAGTCCTTCATTTGTTCAACCATGAGAATATAACAAGATTCACACTTCTCCCTTGCCAATTTCTTTGCCCCATGTCTCGTTTCCATCACCATACAATAGTCAAAGTTCTTTGAGTGATGATTTTCACATTCCCTTAATTGTGTTGAGAAAGGGAAGAAGAAATAAGGTTGAAGCCAGGAAAAAGAAAAGAAACATCTATATTTGTATCTCGAGGCTATTTTCTCAAAGATTAGCCATGTTGCTTATAAAGTTTAAAAAGTTAAAATCAATTGATGTTTAGTGCAGTAAGAATGTTTGCTGCTGATGAAAAGATGGTGGTGGATAATAGAATGTCGGAGCCCATCAATGAAGTCTTGGAGACTTTGAACTTAGATGAAACCTTGGTTATTATAGTTAAGAGAAGAGATTGGCTTTTTAAAGATTTCCAACTCACTCTTCATGATGATCAAGTGTGGCCGGCCATGAAGGGTATTGAAGAGTTCCTTGTTTTTGATTGCAGTCTTTCTTGGGTCTGTTGGTCCTGGTTTCTCCTGATCTGGGCACCATTATGTCGTATGAAAGCATGTTTCCAATTTCTTGTGTTGTAACTTTGGGCCTCCCAGCACTTTTGTTGTGTTGGTTGTTTGGTATCTTAGGCTCTTTACCCTGTTTGTTTGTCTTAGCTGGGCCTTGCTCTCTCTAGGTTTTAGCTTGCTGTCATGTCTTATTTTCATCCATGTGAGTTATAATGGTGGTAGTGGTGCTCTTTAGTTTTGTCTGGCTTGGTGTTGCCTTATCACCCATCTTTGTTTCCTTTTTTTCTTTCTTTCTAATAAAGAGTACTGCTTGATTTATGAAAAAGAGGAAGAAGAAGCAAGTTGAAGATTCAGATGATTCTACAAAAGAATGATCCTTAGAAGAAGAAGCCATCCTGGATTCCTTCTTTGTCCAGCAACTCACAAGTCATGAGCCTCTTGTCATTCATGATCTTAGTGAAATCTATAAGCTACTCACTACAACACCAATGGTCAATAAAATCAGTCATCATATTGAACAAGCATCAGATCTAAAAACTTAAGCTTTGAAGTAGAAGCCAAATGCATAAATATCATAACAACTATGCTTGAATAATCTGTGTTATTAGTTGTGGCTTTAATTTGTGTTCATTTGAGAACCAACAAGCATTAGCTGCGGTTCATGATGTAAAACACTCAAGATTGTATTAAATGATTGAAAATCTATTCCATTTTCTTCATAATTTCTGTTTGAGGTCTGTGGCTTTGCACTTTGATGCTATTGCTTACTTCTTTGCAGGAAAAGTACATATTCAAACATCCTCAACCAAAGAGACCAAAGTCACTTAGGATTTATGAAGCTCATGTCGGAATGAGTAGTACGGTGTGCATCTTCTCCCATTATGTCTCATGTTACAAGCTCTTATTCACTGCTTCCTTGTACTGGTGATTAAAATCATTCATGATTGGATGGTGTTCAAACATGTAGAGCTGTTTTATTTCTCGGCAAATATTTATTAAAAAGAAATTGGGAGTTAATGCAGAATGCTTCTTTGACTTGTCATGGTAGAAGTATCTACAAATGCCTCTATAATGATGGAGCATGACCAGTCACTATACTCATGCTTCACCAATCCTGCCAAATAGTGCAAGATGACATTTTCTTAAAGAACAGTGGTCTGTACCAGCAATCTTGTTCAGGGTTCTGGTCCTCCTCAAAGCCTGGACAATGCGATATGCCCGAAACCATATTGTCTTGCCCTTGCATGATTGAACAAACACCAATCAAAGGCAATGGTTCAGGGCACTGTCATAGTGATTGTTTTTACTACATACTTCTGATTTCCTTCTTTCAATTACCACGCAAAATTTTTACAATTTATGTATTTTGTTGAAATATCTCTGCATGATGAGAATGGTTAGGTTATAGATCTTAATACATTATGGCATGACCTTTATTTGGACTCTTTAATCTTTCTCTTTCTTATTCCTATTTAATTTGCAGCCTCTTCATTCTATCCCTCGTAATTTTGCCACTTCTTAAATGCAGGAGCCATTAATCAACACATATGCCAACTTTAGAGATGATGTGCTTCCTCGGATCAAAAAACTTGGTTATAATGCTGTTCAGATTATGGCTATTCAAGAGCATTCATATTATGCTAGTTTTGGGTATTTCCTTTATTTAGGATAAAGCTCCACCTTCTATTATTCCCCTTTTTTCTTTTACATGTATATTTTCCCAAAGCTTGGTGTTCATTAGCATAGTGGGCAGTTTTTGCTTCCCTGTAAACTCACGAATTCCTTTTGATGATATGAAGGTACCATGTCACAAATTATTTTGCACCCTGTAGTCGATGTGGAACCCCTGATGATCTGAAGTCTCTGATAGATAGAGCTCACGAGTTAGATCTACTTGTTCTCATGGATATTGTTCACAGGTAACTTTCCATTAAGTACAATATGTAGAAATGACTGGTGTAGACTCAAAACTTTAAATTCTGATGATTTTGGCGAATTGACTTCTATGAGTTAAAGAGGAAGAAACAAACTTGAAAAATGCATGAATTATGGAAATTATTATTTGGGTGTAGTGGCTTTCAAATGTTCATTCTTGAATAACCACTATTTACATCTTTGTATTTTAGTATGTATTAGAAAAGTTTGAGCCATCTTAAAGTAAGAATATGTTCTGAAGATTAATTGGAATCTTGAGATGAAGAGTCATTCATATAGGGTTATGTGCTGGAATACATGAATCATAACCTTCATTAATCCGTAGCTTTTATTTATTTTTCACTAAACCATGTCTTTGAGACAAGTCATCAATGGGCAAGAACAGAACCTGCTATCATTCAGTAAGTTTGGTATGATAGCAGCTCTTTTCTTAAGTGCGCTTGCTAATATTTTGGGTGTCACTTATTCTGTTTGATCGGATAAATAACTTTTTTAATGCTTTTATTCAATCTTTCATTCCATAAATCATAGTGAACATTCATTACTGATTATTACTTGATCTCCTAGTAATAATCTTTCTTTTGGTTGACAACTAATATCAAATGAATCCAGCCATGCATCGAACAATACTTTGGATGGTTTGAATATGTTCGATGGAACTGATAATCACTACTTCCACTCTGGTTCACGGGGACATCATTGGATGTGGGACTCTCGCCTTTTCAACTATGGGAGCTGGGAAGTATGTGCTTGTTTGAATCTTCAGCAACAGTATTTGTCTGGAATTTTTATTTTTCATTTGTCTTTTTCTTATAGTTGGTGAGGACTAAATACTTGCTCATTGGTTTAGGTACTGAGGTTTCTTCTTTCAAATGCAAGATGGTGGCTGGATGAATACAAGTTTGATGGGTTCAGATTTGATGGTGTGACTTCGATGATGTACACCCACCATGGGTTGCAGGTATCATTTAGGTTCTTTAGGGTATATTATTTTTGTTTGCCTAATCAGGCAACAATCTCTCAAGTTCTATGAAGCCTTGGATGTGCTCAATTAGAGGGATAAAAGTTATAGATGCTTGATTCTTAAACCTTATGTGACTACTATGGCTAGGCTCATTATGCTTATTTTGATGTTTCCTTTTAGCTCTATTAGGGCTATGGGTGATGGAACTTAATTGTTTGGTGTTCTGTTTGACTTATGATTGAATGACAGATATTTTCTTTGGTTATTTTTTCCAACTTGATGCAGATGACTTTTACTGGAAACTACAATGAGTACTTTGGATATGCAACTGACATAGATGCTGTCGTATATCTGATGGTTGTTAATGATATGATTCATGGTCTCTTCCCTGAGGCTGTTAGCATTGGTGAAGATGTAAGTTTTTGCCCCCTAGAGGAATCAACAGCTACAGTTAATCCAATGCCAGACCTGTTTGCTTGCTCATGTTTATAATTTTCTTTTTTACTTTGCAGGTCAGTGGAATGCCAACATTCTGCATTCCTGTCCAAGATGGTGGCGTGGGATTTGATTATCGCCTCCACATGGCCATTGCTGATAAATGGATTGAGCTTCTCCAGTATGTTGCCACTGAAACTCTCCAACCTCTTTTTGACTGCCTTGAAGCTGCATCTTCTTGTTTGATGCTATTTTAAGGTCTTTTCTGGCAGTCACTTTCTATTTGTACTGGGTGTAGGAAGAAGGATGAAGAATGGAGAATGGGTGACATTGTACACACTCTCACTAACAGAAGGTGGCTGGAAAAGTGCGTTTCATATGCTGAAAGTCATGACCAAGCTCTTGTTGGTGACAAGACCATTGCATTCTGGTTGATGGACAAGGTTATATGAGTTCTTTCCCATATCATTCCAAAATCAAAATTTATGCACATTTTTATTAGAGAATATTGTTTTTCTCTTGAATGTTTACACCAGTGGGAGAAATGATGCAGTAGGTAGAACAGAAAAATAATGGTTAACATTTGAACAAGTTTAAAGTTTGAAGAAGAGAATGAGGTGCAGGGTTTGTAGAAATTCTAACTATTGTAAATATTAATTAAACTGATTTGTCTTCTACAATACCTCTGATAGCCTATTTATTGTAGTTATAACCATTGTAGGAATAGAAATTGCCACAAATCCTAGTTGACTACTATCATTAAATGTCAGATATACATAACTAGATCGAAATAGCATAAGGATTTGTGAAACTAAAAAAGAAAACCAAAATCTGTGAGGAAAACAAACTTTTCTTCGCAATCCCCTTGGAGAACTTGACTCTAGCAAGAAGACTTCTTGCATCTGGTGCATATATCTAGGGATTAGCTTTCTTTATTCATCTTATTTTATCAGAGTACTTTCTTCAGAGTTGAAGTAGGGTGAGGAGGAAACCAGCAATTACTGCAGATATAATGGCTAAAACTATAAGAAAATTGAAGCTCAAACTTATAAACATTGATTTGCTGGTTTGTAGAGAAACCTCTACAGTATATTTATAGGAAATAAAAGATGTCTGTAAATTAGCCGAAGCAGCCTTATTTATATTAGTTCCAAGTCTAAATCCTGATCCTTATAGAGTGAATCACATTTCAAAGTTACATGAAAATTGAAAAACCCAAATAACTAGAGGATTCCTAAACTAAACAACAACACTAAAATTACCAAGGAAAATATAAATTCTTCCAAAAGTTAATGTGCCAATCAATGGATGCAGGGTGGCAAGAGGAAAACAATAGAAACAGAAAATTCAGCACTGTTATGGCTAAAACTAGAAGGATATTGAAGCTGGAACAGGATAATAAGTTTAGGGCTCGCCATTAAACCTTTAAAATTTGAATAGATCTACATCTATCTTCTATATGACCATTAAATTGATGAAGTTTTTGAAGTTGTTGAGTAATTGTAGGCATGATCCCTTTCAATTATAGTGTCATGTCAGCAATACAATTTTTTTTTCTAGGCACACTGCTTGAACCATTAGGATGTTACTATTTAGGGACTCCAAAATGTGTCATTTTATTTGTATTTATCAAAGGAAAACATGTCATTCTATTTTTTTTTGTGTTATTTCATCTTAAACATTTGGAATGAGGAAAAAAACACAAAATCTTAAATTCTTGGGATGAGACACCATGTCGTTTTGCTTTATATATAAATGTTTTCCTATAGAGCAGTGATCCCAAAAGTTACAAACTCCCAAGTTATTAAAAAATTTACCATTTTCTACTATATTTTTCTGTTTTTCTTCCTACTCCACATCATAAAACCCTATGGTTTATCAAGCTGGGAATCAGTCTTCTAATTCTCCATTTGTCTCAGGATATGTACGACTTCATGGCTCTTGATAGACCATCAACTCCTCTTGTAGATCGTGGAATAGCATTGCACAAAATGATCCGGCTTATTACCATGGGTTTAGGAGGAGAAGGATATTTGAATTTTATGGGAAATGAGTTTGGACACCCTGGTAAGAATATTTATGAATTTTATTACCATGGTTATTACTATTCTTTAATGTCTTCTTATTGGTTCTATCATCATTTAATGAATTTTTATTAAATTGGTAGCTTTTATAATGTCGGTGTACTTTTCTTTTATTCTTCTCAGAGTGGATTGATTTCCCAAGGGGCGATCAGCGCCTTCCTACTGGTAAAATTATTCCAGGCAATAATAACAGTTTTGATAAATGCCGGCGTAGATTTGATCTAGTAAGTTTATGCCTGATTTTGAAACCTAATCTGACCATTGCAGTTTATTCTTGGCTCAATTGGAGCTTGAAAAAGTGTTGGTCTTAATAACCATTACTTGCACTGAAAAAACAAACTGATGAACCCTCGAGGAATTTTAAGAATTGTTGAAACAAAGTAGCTCTTCCACCGTGGTTTCTGGAATTTACTCACATCTGACATGTGTTGATTTTTCATGCGTGCCCAGGGGGATGCAGAATATCTAAGATACCATGGAATGCAAGAATTTGATCGGGCAATGCAGCATCTTGAAGAAATCTATGGTGTAAGTTCCTATCATACTGTTATGTAGCATAGTTTTGGCTGCTGGTGAGCTGCATTTATGGATTATGAACTTATATTTATTTATTTGCTTGAATGCATCTTATATTAAGCAAGGTAAAGGAGACAGTGTCTCCATATTCTAGCTTGATTCGGTTTTTCTATTTCATGTCTGTGGGCTGAGATGGTGGAAGCCTGCAATTATTTACTTGTATCACATGGTTTCAAATCTCTGCAAGATATTGCAAAGCAAAGCGTATCTCATTAACCTGTAAGAGAGTTGAAATCATTTCAAATCATGTCCCACCATACCACATTCCAATAGCAACATATTTGCAAACATTGAGCTATATTTTTCTCTTTTCATAAGAAAATTCAACTTTTCTTTCTAGGTCTTCAAACACACTGGTACTGTTCTTTTTAACTGTTACACTTGACTATTTATTTTAAAAATATATTGACAAGCTATTTTAACTCTAATTGAGATTAGAAAAAATTTTCTCCATCTTGCTTGTGAAACAGCTACGGTTTAAGCAGATTGCTCGTATTTAAAAGTCTACATTTTAAAGTCTTTTTAAATGTACTTCATTTCCCAATTTTTTTTCTGTTCACTTCTCTTGGTTTGGAATTTTAGAGTTTTACACTGAAAATTAGCTGACTATATCTGTCCTTGAAATTGCTTTATCTTTGGTGCTTAATTTAGACTGTTGAACCCCATCCCCAACAAAGGATCATTCTCGCCTTCATTTCTATTTCAATTGTAGGGCATGAAATACCGAACGAGCAAATCTATGAGTTTGCTACCCCGTGCTTGCAAAATTTAAGATAAATGTGAAAAATAAATTAAAAATGTTAAGGCTTAAATGGTAACTGTTTTTGCAGTTCATGACATCTGAGCACCAATATATATCACGGAAAAACGAAGGGGATCGAGTTATTGTCTTCGAAAGAGGGAACTTGGTTTTTGTCTTTAATTTTCATTGGACCAACAGTTATTCAGATTACCGAGTAGGCTGCTTAAAGCCAGGAAAGTACAAGGTATTCACTGTAACCTTTTCTATATGCTTGCACAAGTAATAAAGGTTATGAAAATTAAAAAAAAAAACAAAACAAAATCAACAGTGCTAATTGTGCCCTTCCTTTTCTATGCTCTATTGATTAATCTATGTTTAGGAATGTGTAGGCTTTCAATTCAGTTCAGTTCTGTTTATAGATATCTTGTAAATCCCCAGCATTTTAAAACTTGTAATCTAGTTGATGCCTCGTGCTGTGCTAGTTTGCCTCAAATTTTCCACTTCTATTTATAAAACACATTTTGTTCTTTGCCTGCAGATTGTTTTAGATTCTGATGATCCATTGTTTGGAGGCTTCAAAAGGCTTGATAAGGATGCTGAGTACTTCAGCTCAGTAAGAAAATTCTCTCAAGTTTGTTACCTGAATTTAGTTTCATCCTCATCCGTCTTCCACTGGGCAATTCCTTGTAAATATTAGAATATTTGTCAAGATTTATGTGGTGTGCAGGAAGGGTGGTATGATGACCGGCCTCGATCCTTCCTGGTGTATGCACCAAGTAGAACGGCTGTGGTCTATGCTCTGGTGGAGGATGAATTGGAACCTGCTGAGAGTGAAAATGAAGCTGCTGAGGGCTGATTGATCTCAACAAAGCCTTTCTCGATATAGGAATGGCATCAGGCATCTTCAATCGACATAGTACATGGAGGACCATGATTTAAGTCAATCCTAGTGCCGTTGCCAGCATTTTGTCATCCAAGCACAACCAAGAAAAACGAGCAAAGGCAGAGATTATGCGAATTGTTAATCCGTGGATCAAAAGAAGACCAAACAATGTTGAACATGTAGAAAATTTTGTCTGACATCTGTGTAGTATTTGCTGGTCAAGTCATCGTGCCCCTCCAAGCTCAAACCAGGCCTCTTCTTGTATAGGCAGGTTGTGATGCTCCTGTAAATAATGGCGCATTTATAATAAAATGTGATTGTCTGATTAGTTTTTCTCATGCGAGTGTTGTGCTGATTAATGGCGCTCGTGAGGGTAGCAGTCACCGGGTGGCTATTCAATTTGGAGATTTGATTTTTATTATCATGCATGTTGCCTGACCTGTCTCATTTTGTTTCCATGTATGCAGAAGCTTGGCCTTTTTAACCTTTTTTATGTGCTAGGGAAGTAGCATTTTTTTCTTTTATGGTGTTTTGAACTGCCATTGCTTCTGGTTACCATAGCCATGGCCAGAAAAGGTGGTTGCTTGAAACAAGGCATGTGTTTCCAGGCCATCATTTTCTGCTCCTTAAATCTAAATTATTAAATTTAAATAATTTAGATTGAATGAAAACGATTTATTACACGATAAAATGGCAACAAATTATTTTTCATTTAATTTAAGTCGTTGAATACCGGATTAATGGTGAGATTTAAACCATAACGGGTGATGACATGAGCTGATTTAAATTGAAGAATGAAGCATAATTACGCAAGAGCGTAACACGAAAGAAAAAAGATAGATAACCTGGAAGGCTGCAACTACAAGCCTATATATGGATTAAAGGACCAGGCACCTGATTTGCCTCAACTTCATGCATGTCTGAGCCGTCAGATGAGAAGGTTACCTTCAGCCAAGGCACTCATCACATTAAACATAACAAACAAATCATGACATGGTTTCAATCAAATAACACAACACACCGTCCACTGAAAGATTTTGACTAGGATGTCTGTAGCAACCAGAAAACCCAACATTATTAGTTAATGCACGTATTGATGTGTGTGTGTGTGTGTGTGTGTGTGTGTGTGTGTTACTACACCACAAACTAACCTAAAATAGATCAAGTTTCAGAAACAGTGGGGCGAGATAACTGGTGCAGAACATTCGTGGGAGATGAGTTTGGTAGTGGAGGACCTCAGCGCCTCAGCAAGAGGTCCCCCCATTGAAGTCACCTCCTGGTTTGTAATTTTTGTGCCCCATCCTGCAGCAGCCCAATTGCTTGTATTGCCTCTGGGGATCGGGGCTGGGACCGGCTCCGGCTCCTCTTCTGCAATATTATTCCCAGTGGACAATTTCAATGACACATCTGATGCTGGTGAGTTTCCAGGCATTGAAACGGAGAGGCAGGTTAAAGAGTTCATTGAGCTTCCAGCATTCATATTGTCGGATTCATCAACGGATCGTGGCCAGTCATCAAAAAAATGCCACAGAATGTGGCCATCAGACCTGTTACCAACCTCATTTGGAGGTGGTGGTCCAATTAAGCCCTTGCTTTCAGTTTTGGAGCTGCAATAAGGGTGAGCAAGAAGATTAAAGCAAAAACAAAACAATGAAAAGGTAGTTTGCTGTCCAATTCTTTCAGTTTGAGACATAATTCAAAGAATTTCTAAACTGGGGTCGGTCCCATCAATTAAGGACATTATTCGAGATTCCATCATCATGTTTCCTCCTAGTTAGTTGAAAATTCTGCTTAAACTAGCTTGTTTCTTAAATCCAGAGGATCATCCACAAGAATATCTTTGATGAGGTTATTAAATCATTAAATTAAAGCCTGGCTGCAAGATTACCTATGATTGAGATGAATGGAAGGGGATTCTAGTGTATGCGAAAAATGAGTCTCATTGACCACCTCTGATATGGTTGGTGTGGTACTGCAATTGAAAGCAGCAGCTGATGCGGTACCACCCGCACCTCCAATACCAATGCAAGTGATGCTAGTGGATATTGTAGGTGTGGGATTTTCCACAGGCTTTCTTGAACGGTTGCGGCCACGGTGCAAGTGGCGCTCGCAATACTTGTGCCCTGCCACCACGTCTCTGGAGCACCGCCATTTCTTCCCATCTGTTCTCCGGCACCGACCTGGCTCCGGATCCATGGCTGCTCTTCCCCAATACCCTGTTTGCAATACTACGTACTGACGATATTAAACCACGTTGATATATATGGGCAAACAGTAATTAGTTAACTATATAACCACAACAACTCCGCATTTTTTTAGAGAGGTTTTGGTTATAAGCGCTTACAAGATGGCTGATAATAAGAGCAATGTAGTTGAAGAGGATGATTCAGGAAATATGGAGGAGAGTGAGAATGAAGAAGGGTTTTCTTGATTGGTTGGAGGAGCTCCGCAGGAATAGCTGCACCGGCTAACATGAATCTGTAGATCAAAGCCTGCAGCTCTAGCTCTTGCCACTGTTCCAGGCTAAAGTAATTCCGCATGATCTCTAACAAGCATAACAGGCACCATTCACAAAAGGAAAAGAAACTTATATCAACTAGAATTGATGAAGGGAGTAAATTGAGTACGTAACATTTGAAGCAAACCATGAAACTTTCTTTAATTAGGTGAGGAAGAGGGGGGTGCAAGAAAAGTCAAAGAGTAAACTTACTAGGAAGTCTGGTGTTTGCAGCTGTGTTTGAATCATGAAATGCTGACAGGTTACTGGTTTTGCAGCTGGGCTCAGGTAGAAACAAAGGGAAGGCAGCAGACCCAGATGAGTGTAGATGTCGTTGTGGTTGATGGGGATCCATGAGGAGTTTTGGCATCTTTGCAGAGGGTTGTTGCCCTGACTCCTCATGCTGGTTTCTCCATTGCTTCAGATGGAAGTCCATGGAGAGATAGATTTGTTTGGATTGGTTGCTTTCTGTTTGATTGGTTTTTAATATAGCTTTGTTTGGTCTTTGCGTGTTGAGAATGCTTGCAAAAGCTCTCACATCGGCTTCTTTGTTTGGTATTATGGCAGGCCAGGGTGAGTTCTGACAAGATGGACCACCCTTTCGGGGGCACTTGAGAAATGTCAGTCAGACAAGACAGGTGAGAGTAAAAAGAGAGCCAAAATATAATAAACAAATCTTCAACATGTAAAGGAGATTGAATTAGCTTGCAGAGCTGCCGTCCTCTTTCTGTCCCTCTCTAAGCTTTTCTCTGGAAACAGCACATGAGAGTTCTGAGGAGAAACCAGAGTACAGAGTTGCCCTGTCACTTTGCTGTATAAGAAAAACCCTTTTTGTTACTTACAGTATTATTATATCAATGCCCGAGTCCGATAAAATCTTATTGATTTGTTAGATTAAAAAACAATTTGGACAAGTCATAAGAAAATATTTTTATTTAAAAATATTTAAAAAAAATTATAATAAAACAATATATTTAATCACTCAAATCAATTTAGGTATCCTATTAAATCTATTATCAGGCTACGAGAACCCAGTAATTCTATAAAAAAATAATAAAATTATTAAATTCAATTTTTAATCAACATGATGACAAATAATAAAATTAAAAATAAAATTTAATTAAAAAATAACAGGATTAACCTGCTAAATATGAATCATAAGACCGAAATAATCCAATAGAAAAAAAATTTAAAGCTCAATCCTCAATCAATTCAATATTAAATGATGAAATTATAAAAATTCAATTAAAAAAGAATACAAAAAACCATCAGAGTCAATCGACCAAATTCGTGACCCAGGTAATGAGACGAGGATAACCTCATTAAACACAAATCAAAACAAATTATGAAGTCTAATTTTCAATCGCTCCAATATTGAAGGATAAAATTAAAAAACAAATAACTAAAAATGACAAAAATATGACTAGAGTCAACCCAGGTTAACCTGCCAAACCCGGGTCAAGAAATCTGGATAAATCGATAGAAAGAAAATTGAAAGAAAATATAAAGTTCAATTCTCAATCAATCTAGTTTTGAAGGATGAAATTGAAAAAAATAATTAAAAAAATACCATAAAAAACCTGAGTCAACCTGGCTAACAAATAAAACTCTCAACTGGGATTATGAGACCATGGTAACTTCATAAAAAAAATTATGAAACGTAATTCTTAATCAATCCAATATTAAATGATGAAGTTGCAAAAAAAATATAATTAAAAAAATGACCCGAGTCAACACATCTAATCCGCAAAACTCGCAACCCGAGTCATGAGACCAGGATAACTCCATAGAAAACAAATAAAAAAATTATGAAATTCAATACCTAGTAAACCTAATGAATGATGAAATTAGAAAACAAATGAAGTTTGAAATTAAAAAAAAAAGTAAAAAATATTGAGTACCAAAATGAAAATGGACTTGACTTTTAACTCTTCATTGCTATAGTAAAAAACCAAGCCCTTTTAGTATATGCTAAATTGGTGATTTGCACTACGTTGTACGCGAGTCTAAATTTTTTTAGATGAACCATAAAAAAAACATTTGACAATAATCAATTAAAAGAAATGAACCATTGATATCGTGCCCGGAAGAAAAAGAAAAAATTCTCTTAATTTACTTTTTTGGTTGGGAATTACATTAATTCCTTCTCAAAATTAGTCTCCTACTTTACTTGAGAGCTTTCTCACTTTACCTTTATCAAGAACATCATTTTATTTTACAATTTCACCGGTCAATAAACTTTATTGGCTTAACATCAAGTGTTAAATCTTCTTGAATTTCCTTTGGCACTTGTGGTAAAACTTATGAAGGATTTACTTCTGCATTCCAAAGTAAAGATATATGAAACACATCATGTATCTTTGATAACTAGACCAATAAGGTTAACAGATAGAACATTGGTCCAATCATATCTATAATTTTAAAAGGATTGATATATCTTGGTGTTAACTTCTTTTTCTTCCTAAATCAAATTAAATTCTTCTAAGACAAAACCTTTAATAATACTTGATCGCCCAGTTCAAACTCCAAGATCTTCTTTAATTTTCAACATAACTTTTCTATCTATTTTGGCTTTTTTCATTCTTGCTCTAATCATTTGGATCTTATATGTGGTTATTAGTACTAGTTCCAACCTTTCTAGTTTCCATTCTCCCACTTCATCCTAACATAAAGGAGTTCGACACCTTCTCCTATAAAGTGCTTTAAACATTTTCATACCTATTACGACCTAAAAGTTGTTACTATAAACAAATTTCACTAATGATAGGTGTTTTTTCCCAGGTTCCTTCATAATCAAGAGTAAAATATCTTACGAGGTCTTCTAGTATCCGAATAGTCATATCTAATTATCCATCAGTATAAGGATGGAACGTTGTGATCTTTTTTAACTTTTTTTTCCAAAGAAAGTTGTATACTTGACCACAACCTAAATGTAAATCAGGGATCCTATTTAGATACAATGGACACCAAAACTCTATGTAACCTAACCACTTTGTTGATGTATAACTTAACCAATATGTACATTAAATCCATCATTTTTATAGGTAAAAACAAAGTAGACTTAGTCAATCGAAAACTTTCCAAATTGCATTGTTTCTTATATTATATTTGGAATACCCAACATAAAATTTATGGTGATGTCCTCTCATTTTCATGCTGGTACTAGAAGAGGTTGTAATTCTTCAACTAGTTTTTGATAATCAGTTTTTACCTGCTGATAAATAGTGCACTTTACTACCCTTTTTGTTATCTCTTTTCTCATGTCAGGTAACCTATAATAATCTTTTAATAAACTATAAATCATGATTCATGGGCCTCTCTTAATATTTCTCCATTCAACATATCATTATTTAGAAGATATATTCGCTTCTTGTAATGATACTATTTTCCATAATCCAAAAATGTGTCTTATCTTATGATTTCACTATAAACTTAATCTTTTTTACTTCCACATCATTATGTTGGGCCTCTAAAATCTTGTCGTATGGCAGTGACCTCATTGTTATTCATGCTAACAAAAATCCTCCAAAACCAAGAGATAATTGTACCCACATCTTGTATAATTCTAAAAACTCCATCTGATTTTGAATTTGTAAACTGCTCATTATAAACTTACCTTTTTGGCTCAAGGCATCGACTCTAACATTTACCTTTTTCAATATGGTAATTAGTGATGCATTTATAATTTGTAATTAACTCTACCTATATTCTCTAACGCATGTTTAATTTTTATGGTCAAACTTTTATGTTTAATTTTTTTGAAACTTTTAAATTATTAGTGCAAAAATAATTGTTGCTAACTTTAAATAATGCGGTAGATAGTATACTTTATGCTTTTTCAGTTGTTTTGAAGCATATACAACCACCATCCCATATTAACACACGCTTAAGGCTTTTATTATAGGTATCATTGTACACTATAAAACTTTTTTGTCCTTTAGAAAAGATCAATATTAGGGCTAAGTTAATCTTTTTTTCAATTCTTGGAAACTACTTTCACACTATCTTAACCATTTAAAAATTTCTTATTTCCTTATTAATCAAATCATCAAAGTGGCTATGGTAGAAAATCCTTTAATGAATCATCAATAAACCCTTTTAATCTAATAAAATTATGAATTTATGTTACATTCGTAGGCTTTTTCCACCTTAGCATCGCTTCTACCTTTTTCGGGTCCACATATATACCTTTTACATATACAACATGCCTAAAAAACATGACTTTATCTAGCCAAAATTCATACTTATTTTTTCTCTTAAAATTTGTAACACCATTTTCAAATGTTGTTCATGATTCACTTGACTTTTAAAGTAGACCATAATATCATCAATAAACATTATAACACATTTGTTCATAAATGATCGAAAGACTTGATTCATCAAATCCATGAATATTGATAGGATATTTGTTAACCTAAAAGGCATTACTAGAAATTCAAAATAGCCATAAAAGGGTTTTGAAAATAGACTTGTAAAAAGCTTCCTCTCTTATTCTCATCTAGTGACATTCCGATCTCAGATCAATCTTTGAAAATATATATGTCTTTCTTAGTTGATCAAACAAATCATTGATCCATGAAAAAGAAGATTTTTTTTCAACATTACTTTATTCTGATCAATACAAAGTTGGAAAGTCATATCATTCTTTTTTATAAACACTATTGAGGAACCCTAATGTGAATTGCTAGGTTGGATAAATCATTTATCTAGTAATTCTTGCAGTTGTAATTTCAACTCCCTCAAATCTACTAAAGTTATTCTATAATAGGACCAAGAGATGGGTATAGTTCATGAAATTATTTTTACTAAGACTTTTATTTCTCATCTTAGGGATAGTCTTAATAACTCATTTGGAAAGACATTAGAGAATTCTCTCACCACTAGTACATTTGTTAGCTTAATGTCACCTTTCTTGGATTTTCAACATATGTTAATTACGCATCACATCTCTTCCTCATCATTCTTTTTACAATCATCACTAAAATGATGCAATTTGGTACTACTCATCTCCCACCCATAAATTCATTTTTTTTTCCAATCGGTAGCTTAAAGGTTACTCTGTCTTTGTAAAAACATTTATATTAGCATGATGCTTACTCAACCGATCAATCCCTAATATAATATCAAAAATCATATATTTCTAGACGTATCAAGTCCATTTTCATACCATGACCTCTAAAAATATAATACACCTATCATACACATCATCAATATTTATAGTTTTTTTATAAAGGTGTACTAACTGCTAGCCCTTTATTCAACTTATATTTTGGTATATTTAGTTTATAAGAAAATTTATGAGATACAAAATAATATATGACTTTCAGATTATGTAAAGCATATATATTTTAAGAATTTAATGTTATCATACATGTCACTATATTTAACGAGGTTTTGATATCTCTCTGATTTATAATATAGACCCTCTACCAAGTCCTTTTAGCCTGTACTCAAGGCTGACCTCTTCTATCACTCACTCCAGACTGAATGAGTCTTTTTATCTCCCTTCATAATTTATCCATACTTACTGATTGATGTTGATTTTGAGCTGGGTTTCGATTTAGTCTCTTTTAAGGTATTCATGTTCTCTACACACATAACACCTATTCTCCATATGTTTCTAGTGATGCCCTCTTTTTCCTACAAATAAAGCAATTATCGGTTATTACTCTATAATAACCGGGATGTACCCGGTTATAAAAATTACATTGTGAGAATAGAGACATTTCACAGGATGTGGTCCTTGCTGAACTCATTGCCTAACTCGCCCATGGATGGAACTGTCCACCCGAGGACTCTTCTATACTTGGTCAAAACAGTCTACTTAGTGCCCCTCCATAAGGATAAGTTTCCCTATCTCTTGAATGGTTAACTCTGCTTTTGTTCTCCATCCTTTTGTTTTTTAGAAGATGTGGTTTACCTAAATATGATACTAGCTTATTCCATTTCTACATCATCTGTTGTTATTGTTTCAATACTTTTATTGCTTTTTTTCAAGAATTGCCTCTCAGGACTTGATAGGTTCTACTAATTTTTAGACTATTACTGACCTAAAAGTGACCCATCCTTTTCTAATCTTTTATCTAAAGTCATCCCTCATTCTCATTGTATGATGTTGTTCTGTAGGCACTAAAGTAGAAGTAAAAATAAAAAGATCTTGAATGTGTCGCTCATACTCTAGTATTGTCATATTCCTTTGCTTAAGAGTAATGAACTCTTACTCATTACTTTTCATATACTGTTAGGAGTAGTATCTAGTCTCAAATTATATTCAGAAGTCAATCCAATATAGTATCTTTGTAGCTCTCATTTGCCTAAATATCATGCACCAAGAGTGTGCACAATCTAAAAGTAATTATATCATATAATTTACTTGTACACCCTTTAACACAAGAATCTAAATGAAGGACTCTTCTAACTTCTAGAGCTCGTGTCTAACTACTTCAGCATGTCGTGTCCCCTAAAAGATCTTTCATCCGCTCTTTACCCCTATCAATGAACTGATCTATTTTCTAATTAGAAAATGGATCTTTTTGAGTTCCTCTCCTCGTTTAAACCATCCTGTAATACATATTGTTCATCGGTAATACCTTTTAATTTATAAAATCTATTGAATCACAACCATAAGCTATGATACCAATTGTAACACCCTAAACCTTTTTCATGTAATTTCTTCTTTTAAAATAATTATATATATAAAAAATAAGGTACTTATATATATAATGGAGAAAGTATCATATATACGGAGACCTTCCAAATCAATACACCAAACATGAGATTTACTCGATACATACACATCAAATGTGTGAAGGGTTTTCCATTTACATAAAAGGATTTATATAATTTTAATGAGATTTGAGCATAGTCTTCCTTGCATGGGGCCTTACCTAAAAAAATTTATAGCGATTAATACCAGCACAACATATCATACATCCTACATATATATTTTTTATTTTTCTATTTTATCAAATTTTCATTCAAGACACAATTTACATAACTATTCAAATTATAAATCTCAATCAATTTCTAACATCACCACATCATTTAAAACCCTAAAGCTTCAGATAATTTATTGATTCTCATACTTCTATCTTTCTAAATTTTCAAATGTTACATCATTCAAAATAAATTTTAAACACTCTCAACATCATTAAAATACCAAATCCAACACAATTTAATTAAATCTCTAAGTTCCCCTAAATATCAAATCATGGTCGGCCACTTTAATATTTTAATTTCTATAACTAGTTTTTAATTTCTTCAATTAACTCATTAATTATGTTATCTAAACCGTATTTCACCAATAATCAAACAATTTCACATTATCATGCACAATATCACATAAACTCTAATTTCTTAATTTCAAGATTTTTAATCCCCCAGCCAAAAACAATGATAAAAGTGTATTTAATTGTAAAAGAACACCTTACCAATACTAATTAACCCAATTTGATAAGTCTCTTGCAATGCTTTACAAGAATTTTCCTTTCCCTTTTCTAATCTTATAACTTTCTCTCTTTAATTCTCAACTCCTAATCTCTATCTTTAAGTTTTTTCTAGTTTAATTTGGTTTTCTTTGGTAGAAATCACTTAAATCTCAATCTTCATTCCATATAAATTGAGAGAATTTGGAGAAAGAAATAAAGAAGAAGAAGAATCCAAGCCTTTTTTCTCTTGGATGTAGTCGACCTTATATAAAAAGAGAAGGGGAGTTTTGCTTTTATTTATAAAAATATCAATCACCAAATGTCCACATGTTATTTTTGTCGATACGTTTCACATACTGATTAAATTTTTTTATTTCATATGAGTTTTACGTTAATAACTGAAAATTTCACCCTTAGTTATAATTTTTTTTCTCTTAATTTATTTTTTATCTTAATTGGAAATTATGTTATTTAATATAAGGTTTGCAACAAAAGGGGTTGCAATATATTGATGGTTGAGTATGGACTCGTGAGTGACCATGGTTGAGAAGTTGTTTTTCTCTTGTGTAACTTGTGGACCCCTTACTCTTTGTTTACATACAATGTTTTGCTTGCATGATTACTTTTGCATCATTTTAACTCAGATAAAGAATAATTTTGTTTCGTGTATGAAAAAACAAAATTAGTAAGCCTGAATATACATGCATTAAAGAGTGACACATTTTGTTTTGTGTGAAGGCAGCTTCTTTCTCCTCCTAGGAAAAAGAACATTTTCACTAGAGGTGGATAACATTTTATGATTATGGTAAAACTTTGTGTATGAAGATGCTAAATGGATATGTGGAGATCTTATTGGAGACATAAAGATATGGAGATTTCATTAGAAAGATGAAGATTTAATTGTAGAGATATGGAAAATTCATTAGAGACTTGGAGACTCAGAATTTTGATTGTAGACAAGGTTAAAGACATGGACTTTTTGTTGGAGACATGAATATTCCATTATCAACATAGAATTTTATTAGAGGAATGAAGATTTCATTGGAGTCATAGAGATTTTATTTGGAGATCTTGTTTGGAGTTCACACCTAAAATGTAGTGTGGGAATGTTTTCATGATCAAAGCGAGTTATTTAAAGGGTTGAAGTATGATTATTCTTATGCTTATTTGTTTCACATTGTTTTGCTCTATTGTTTTAGGAACAAAAGTTATTTATATGCATTTAGTGGTGCATGTAATGGGTCTAGGTATTGTGTAACTTGTTAAAGAAAAGTGCAAAGTTGTTGTCGTATAGATAAAATAACATCCTTAAACACATTCACTTAAATGGTGATTTGATAGATATTTGAAGGAGTTGGAGTGCTTCTAGTGGGGATATCGGTTACTCTTTCATGTCTTAGAGTTTCTAAATCATCATTCATAAACAAAACTTTTAGTGATATGAAAGAGGAATGTACTAGCTTTTATTCAGGTCCCTACAGATTGAATTGGGATTTCCACAACTGTATCTCCGGCTAATGGAGTGACTAGGTTTGGCCACTAGATGATGATGTAATGAGGTTACTTCTACGCTTTTCTGCAAAAACAAGTTCCTTATTGAAATAGGAGACTTTTTTATACTTAAGTTAGTTATTGTAGGAGAAGAATTGATGTCCAAGAAAGAGAAGTAGAGTGGCGAGCGTATAGTTATTATTGTTAAGTTTTGTTCTATATTGTGAATGAACTTATGTATTGAGTGGACTTGAGTTGCCTTTAATGACCTTAAGTGGCCATGAATTACCATAAGTGGAATGAAGAGGCCACGAGTTACCATAAAAGATTGTGAGTGGCCTTGAGTGACTATAAATGGCCATGAATACCCTCAAATAGCCATGAGTTCTGTGATCTCTTGCATGAACTTTTGTTGTGAGTGATGTTGTGTTTATTTAGTGACCCAAAGTATTTATACGCCTCAGTTACATTAGCCTACCTCATGATGAGTTGAGTAATGATGAAGAACTCATATGCTAGTTGGTTGTTGTGCCATTAGTGAAAATTCTAGTGCTCTCGAGTAATTGATGAGAAGAGTTTATGCCTACTAAAGAGATAGGTTGGCGTAATATAGTCATTGGTAAGAAAAGTAGGTGTCTTACTAACAATTCATGCGTAAGCATAAGAGGTCAGTCGTCACAAATAGAGTATTAAATGTGCGCCAAGCATAACACCAGTAGGTAGTGTGCAATGCCATTCTGACTTTTAGAGCTTATAATATGTATTGTGGCATGTGATGCTTGTAGAACTGGGTAGAGACCAAAATAGTGGGTTTCAGGATGCCTAAGGTGTTGTGGGTTCGTCCATTCGAGCCACCTAAATGGACAAGCAATCTAGACAGGGTAATACGATAAGTTCATCCTATTATGGCCAAGTCCGAGCAGTTTGTTTGGGCTTGCCCCAAGTACACTTGTTTTTTTTTTTATTATCAATTTTTTTAAAAAAAAATTATCTAACAAAAGAGAAGGCAAAAAAAAAAAAAGTTAGTAACTGATGGGTGCTTGCAAAAGATTGAAAATGAGGAAAAAGAAAAGAAGTAGAACAATTTTGGTGATTTAATTGTCCACGTAGAGATGTCAAAAAAATTATAAAGAAAAATCGACATTTTATGTTTTAAGAAAATGGAAGAAGAGATGAATAATCCTTTTATAGTTCTATTAGATCATGTCTTCTTTTTTCTGTCATGAAATAAAACTTTGTATTGTTCATGTTTTCTTGTAAAAATGATCAAATGAATCGCCGTCAAGAATTTATATCTCCGCCTACATTAGAATTGAAAGTTTATCTTCTTTTTTTTTAACATTAATTGAAATATTATAAATATATCAACAATTGATTTGTTTTATGATACTGCAGCGTTTTCTATGTTGTTTTAAGAAAACAGGAGACTTTATAGAAGAAGGTTTATTGTTTTCTTTTGTTGAAAAAGAAAAGTACAGGGGTGACAATCAAAATCAAAATATAACAGAAACAATTCTCAGAGTGACCTCTTGGCAGTAGGAAGCCCAACTGTTTTTAATGGCCCACGTCTAAGCCCCTGTCCTCACTGTTATATTTGAACTGTCTACGTCAAGTTTAAGGGTATGATCAGTGTTTCGAATAAAATTTGAATTCTTTTTATATTATTTTTTTGAATTATTTTGATGTGTTAATATTAAAAATAATATTATTTTAATACATTTTTAAAAAATAAAAATATTTTAAAATATAATATATATCGTAAATCCATCTATCGATTAACTATAACTAAAACTAATCGGTATTTCACTGTAGTGCGGGCTACTATGCACTGTGAGTGAATTCAATATGGATTGCACTGTAGCGCGGGTACTGTGCACTGTGAGTGCTTTCACTGTAGACTGTACTGTTTGATGGGGGCATTTGTGAGGTAGTAGCCAGCAAGCCCAAAACATCAAACTGGAGGCACGACCCCTGGGCTGCAAACACCTGGCGCTTGTGTGTCAGGCATGGGCACTGGATAGGCCACGCCCGTTAGCTGCGCCTCAGGCAACAGCCACCTGGAACTCGGTCTACCTAGCTTTGGATGCTTGGGTTGTCTGTCTGTGTGTTGGGGCAGACCCAACGTGCATGTAGCGCTTAGGTTGACTGCCAGTGTGAGAAAATTATTTTTTATATATATAATTAATAAATTTGAAAGAAGATATTATTATTAATATTGAAAACATATTATTATTTATATTATATTTTTTTTATAAAAATAAAAAATGAGCCTGCGACGGAGTATTATTAAAAATATTTGACAATTCTAAGTATTAATATAAAAAATATTATAATTTGCATTGTAAATATTATTATTTTTCTTATAATTTAAAGTATTCATATCAAAATATTATTATTTGTGTTATAAATATTATTATTTTTATAATAATTGAACGTTTTAATATAAAAAAAATATTATTATTTGTGTTATGAATATTATTATTTTTACTATAATCAAAAGTATTAATGTTAAAAATATTATCTTTTGTGTTATAAATATTATTATTTTTATAATAATTGATATTATTAATAAAATAATTACTAAATTAGAAAAAAAAATATTTTTAATATTAAAAAACAACCATAGATTTGATTTGAAAGGTAAAATAAAAAAATTACTATTATTGTTGTTATTATTTTTATCATCGTTAATAAATTTTTTTAAAAAATAGTTATTACTATCGAAGAAAAACCACATGAGGACACGTGGTGATGAGGATTATGCATGTGTGCTAGGCAGCCCCAGCGCACATGTGGCGCTTCGGCTGTTACTTTAGTATTGGGCACACCATTGCGCACACGTGCTGCTAGAGCTGCCTGACTGAGGTTGGACACCCCTAGGCACACGTGGTGCTTGGCTGGCGCTGGGAGTGAGCCTTGCTCACACCGTACTTGAGGACACCTGGCGCTTAGGTCATGGCACTGGACCCAAGGAGAATGGGTCTAGTGCCATGACCTACAATCAATAGATCTTGCGTAAAGATCCAAGGTTTATAGATTCTAGGATTCTAAATATTATTATTTTTATTATAATTAATATTATTAATAAAATAATTACTAAATTTGAAATAAAATATTATTATTAATATTGAAAACATATTATTATTCATATTATATAGTTTTATGATATTTTTTATAAAATTAAAAAGTGAGCCTGAGGCGTGGTATTATTAAAAATATCTCACAATTTTAAGGATTAATATAAAAAATATTATAATTTGTGTTGTAAATATTATTATTTTTCTTATAATACAAAGTATTCATATAAAAAATATTATTATTTTTCTTATAATTCAAAGTATTTATATAAAAAATATTATTATTTTTCTTATAATTCAAAGTATTCATATCAAAATATTATTATTTGTATTCTAAATATTATTATTTTTCTTATAATTCAACGTATTCATATTAAAATATTATTATTTACGTTCTAAATATTATTATTTTTATAATAATTCAACGTTTTAATATAAAAAATATTATTATTT
>Ga0325414_1000329_pt1 | contig 36459 bp, 25 predicted proteins | sample PopdelMetagenome_8_FD_206183 | JGI IMG/M metagenome (GOLD analysis project Ga0325414, IMG submission 206183) | Populus deltoides microbial communities from Bellville, Georgia, United States - Leaf-PdKOR-R3 | ecosystem: Host-associated > Plants > Phyllosphere > Phylloplane/Leaf | place: USA... | reverse complement strand
GACTCACCAAATGGTAATTTGTATTATCCATCTCTATTATTTTTTATTACCTTTATTTCCTTGTTAAGTTGATTTCAAGAGCCTCATCTTTGCTCCTAAGTAAATAAGTCTAACAATACTTTGTGCAATCATATATAAAAGTAATATAATGTTTTTTTTCCACCTTTAGTTTGTATAAACTTTAAATCATTGATATCCAAGTAAATTAAGTCTAAAGATTGACTACTTATTTCAATTGTTTGAAAAGAAAATTTTGTGAATTTTGATTACACACAAACCTGACATTTACGATTTTTCTCAATAACTATACTTGGTAGTAATTCATGTTTTTTTAACCTTTACATAGAATTATAATTTACATGACCTAACTTGTCATGTGAATTAAAAGTAAATAAAAAAAGAGACAATCTTGTTGTTGTTGTTGTTGTTGTTGTTGTGGTTGTTGTTTTTGTCGTCGTCGTCATTATTGTCGTTGTTATTGTTATAATTATTATTCTCATCACTAGTTATAATGGTCATTACATTCATCTTAAAAATGTCATCATAAAGATACTATTTTCCTACAAACATATAACTCTTAGATAGTATAAATTTATCAATTTTAAAGATCATTTTAAAATAATTTTGCTTAACAATAAGACAAACATGAAGTACATTGTTGAGTTTGAGAGCTTTCTAGAGTTCATCTTAAGCATGACCTTTCCAACACCTAGTACCTTGAAGATTGATAAGTTATCCATGTATGGTTTTTCTCCATCCATTTCATTGTAAGTGAAAAACATCATTTTCTTACTTCATACATGTCTTGTAGCACCAGTGTCAACTCACCACTACTTAAGATAGCTGTAAAAATTCACTTTGGAAACAACACAAGACAAATTCATTTCTAAAACTTCACTGGTGAGGTGATCAACCTCAATGACAATGATTTGAGCAATTCTTTTCTTAGGGTTTCCTTACTAACCTTTATTTTTGCAATCCTTGGCTAGGCGCCTAGTCTTATCTCAAATAAAGTATTTTTCATTGAGGTTTTTGGAAATTCCCTTCCTTTCTATTAAATTTCTTGACAATTAATTTTCCCTTCACAATGAGCTTTTTCTTTTGATTTTTATTGTGGGACTTTCTCATTTGTTCCATAATGTTTGCATTTGAGGCACTAGAAGAATTGGTTCTTCTTTCAAACAACTTATTATTCTTTTATATATTTAATCTCAAAATAAACTCTTTGATTCACATCTCATTGTGCTTATGCTTAAAATAGTTTTTGAAGTCTTCACAAGATTGGTGGCAATTTTTTCAACGATTGCAACCATTTGGAAAAGCTCACTTAGAGACATACTAATGCGAATCTCATGATAACGTGCTCACATAACCCACGCAAAGACACCAATTATTAGAAAGCCAAGTATATCAGGTTTGATAAGAGTGTGACACAAAAATAACTTGTACCTAGACATCAGCACTATTGGAAATGGAAAACCCCCACCCAATGAATATTGATTCGTAAACGAGAAGTATAAAGATGATGCCACGAAGTCAGTTGTTCTTCGATAAGTCATTTTCAGTTCTTTAGAGAACCATGGAAGGGAGATTATCTCACCAACACACACACACAAAGTGCGGCAAACAAGAAGTTTTATTAATTTGAATTGTCTAATCTTCATGTTTGGTTATGCATTTATTTATACTTACTCTAGATTTAATAAACCCTAATGGACCACCCTTATGTGGACTTATATGAGGCCCACTTACATTTGACCCAAATACATAATAATAACCTAAAGACTAAAAAGAAAATAATAAAAATCCAAAAATTATTATCCTAAATATACTAGAATCAGATTTGTCACCACTAAAAAGTCCCAAAATAGACTACGAAATTTGATCTGAAGGTAGAATTAATTCTGAAGTCTTTTTTCCCTGTGATAGCTAGGATGAATAAGAAAACCTTGTAAGAAAAAGATTTTGAAACATTTATGAATCATTGCCACACTTGAAAACTATGTTGCAGCCTATTAAAGATCTTTGTAGAATTAGGAGATTTTCAAAACAAGCTGCCACATCCTTGTAGGAAAAGGATCCTTGCCAAATAGAAAGTGCATAAGTTAAAAGAAAGTAAATAACAAATTTTGTACAACCTCTGTTAACCAGTATTCTGATGCCTTCCCGAACTCCGATTGCCCTAAAAGTTTAATCCAAGTTAGGACAACTTGTCTGGAGACTCTATGTAAACCTTCAGCCTGATCCAATGATTGAATTAAAAATTATAGCTATTGTCGTGAAACTGGACTATCGTGCATTTTATGTCAGAATCCAAGTAAGATCAGATTCAGATTTTGGTTTAAAATTTCATATTATCCAGTTTTACGCTATTAAGCATAACTCCAAATCCAACCGTTGGATCGATCTGAAATTTGACATGAAGATTCTGGAAGTATTGGTCTATGTTGGGGTAAAGTTTTCAATGAATCGGAGTTTGGCAAGAACATACGATATAGGTCAGAACAGACTGTATAAATTTTGTTATTTACTTCCTTTTGACTTATAGACTTTCTATTTGGCAATTATCTTTCTCCTACAAGGATGTGGCAGCTTATTTTTGAAATTTCCTAATTCTACAAAGATCTTTAATATGCTGCAACATAGTTTCCAAGTATGGCAAGAATTCATAAATGTTTTAGAATCCTTTTCTTACAAGAATTCTTTATTCATCCTAGTTACAACAAGGAAAGAAGACTTCAGAATTAATTCTACTTTCAGATCAGATTTTGTAGTCTTTTGGGACTTCTTAATGGTGAAAAATCTTATTCTAACATATTTAGGATAGTAATTTTTGGATTTTTTTTATTTTTTTTATTTTCTTCTTAGTCTTTGGGTTATTATTACTTATTTGAGTAAATTGTAAGTGGGGCTCATATAAGTCCACCTAAGGGGGGTCCATTAGGGTTTATTTAAGTCTAGAGTTAGTATAAATAAAGGCATAACCAGATATGTAAGCTACACAATTCCGATTAATAAAACTTCTTGTTTGCCGCACTTTGTGTGTGTGTGTGTGTGTGTGTGTGCGTGTTGATGGGATACTCTCTGTTTCTTGGTTCTCTAAAGAACTGAAAATGACTTATCAAAGAACAACTAGCTTCGTGGTGTCATCCTTATATTTCTCGTTCACGAATCAATATTCGTTGGGTGGGGGTTTTCCGTTTCTAATAATGTTGGTGCCTAGATACAAGTTATCTAATGTCACACACCTATCAAACCTAATTTGCATGGCTTTTCGGGAATCGGTGTGTTTGTGTGTGGGTTGCGTGACTACGTGATCACGAGGTTCGCATCACATACACTCAACATGTATATCATGAAAGATGAGTTGGAACTCTTGAACTTGGCTTATTGCAGTCCTTAAATCAACCATTTTGAAATATAAAAATTTATTGACTATGAATTTCTTCTTCATATTAGCATCTTCATCATTGCACTTTTTATCCAAAGCTTCCCAAAGTGTACTTTCACTCTAGATTCAACTATACACATTATAAATTTATTAGCCAACTCATTCAAGATGTAATTCATGCACATAAAATTACAATGATTCCATACATCCACACCTGCCATAGTAGTAGAATCAAATTCATTATCTTACAACTTTAGTGCTTCCTCAGTCAAGAGTTTTTCCAAGTTTAAGGTGGTTAGATAAAACATCATCTTTTGCTATCACCTTTTCAATTTAAAATTCATTGAACTTTTCAGTTTTCTCAACATGCACCATAAAAGGTGATGGTGTAATTCTCACTACCAAAGTAGTACTTATTAAAGCAACATTGGTTGGCACAACCAAATCTTAAGTAGGAGTAAAAGACATGATATAATCTATAAAAACAATAACCAATAATATTTATAAATAAATATTTCATCTCCATAATAAGCAAGTAATTTAAAATAAAACTTGTAAACAACTTAATTAAACAAAAGTCCTCTAAAACACATTAAAAAGGTTAAGTACTCTTTAACATGCATCATATCATTATAGAATGTTTAAGCACGTTAAGCAAAAGGCATGATCATCTAAGCAAGATAGCATAAATTATCATAAACAAAACAATATTTTACTTATTGAAAAATATAAATCAATAAAATATATGAAATGCATCAAACCACCTAAATTACATGAAAAGCAATTTTAAAAGACAAATTACAACTTTAAAACAAAGATATATAGAAACCTTCTAAAATTAAACAAAATAAAAAAGCCATAAATCTATAAACAAACCAAAAGATTATAGATTAAGACATATATAATAAATAATAAACCTATATGTGAGAATATAGCAAATTAAAAAGAAGTTAGAGAGTAGCTTATATTTCAAAGATGTTAAAATCCTCCTTAATAATTAATCTATATCATCATCATCATCATCATTATCACAAGATAAACTAAATAAAGTCTAATATAAGAATAAAGTCTCAAGATTGTAGTGCGAAAATAATTAGATTAGTGAGTGGGGATGTTTAGTTTATCATAATAACATTCAAAACATTAAAGATATTCAAGAAAACCTTAGAGTTTATGCAAGTTCAAATCTATAAACTTGCAAAATAAAAACTCATGGAAAACATGATTTCAACACAAATATAATAATAGAATTTAGCATGTTGGATATATATTCAAAATTGCAATTGATGTCATATCAATTTCTTAGCATGCATGCTAATAATGAAAAACTATATTTAAATTAAAATAAAAATAGTACTTACTTGTTGTAGTACTTTAAAGTAATGAAAATTTTATTGTTGTAAATGATGAATTATTTGTCCTTAAAGCTTTTTTGTTCTTTACTTAGTGCAACTAAGATATTTGCAAAAACCCTTCCAAGATTCCAACAACATTATCTTAGTTTAAATGCACTTCTAAATAAGGTTTTTGAACCGAAATAAATGGACTCAATAATCTCTCAATTAAGTGAACCTAAGTTCTAGATTTGATAGGCAAATCAAAGCTTAAGGTGAGAAGAAAGACACTAAACATGAAGTGGGGAAGAGTTTGTAAGACATTAAAAAAAAATCTTATAGGAAATTCTTCATTCACCCCCTCTCTTTTTATAGTGGATTTTATAAGGTAAAAGGTTAAATAATCAATTCTAGTAGTAATCAGAATTAATTCCCACTATTATCAACCTTTGATTACCTATTATAAATTAAGAATTAAACCTAAATATTTTGGTCATAAAACTGAATTTTTAAACTTAAAAAATTGTTCAGGTTTGCAAAAATTAGGGTAGGAAAAAAAAATTTCTTCAATAACCGATCCCAAGTCCAAACTTTAGTTGGCAACAAATAATCTTTTTGGACCCAAAATATTATTTTACAATACCTGCCCTGAGCCCGAGTTAGTGTGCGGGTATGAGTTTAAGTTCAAAACTCACTTTGCTTAGAATCTCTCCCCTCTAAACGTTTGAGTACTCTTTGGATCTAATTTTAACTTTTTAACTTTTCATTTTATAAATACCAAGAAAGTTTTATTTCTTTTCTATATGGGATATAATTTTTTTTATAGGGTTTTGGGTTTCACCAAAACAAGCCAACGAAAGGTTTTTTAGGTCATTTTCTCACTCGCCCATAACTTTATTTAAATTATGTTAATATTCCATGTTAAAGAACTTATGTTGGAAATTAAATTCCAGCAAATTTTTAATGCAAAAAACACTTTTAATTTGATCTTAAATATACGCATTAACCATGTTCTTAAATAATTTTTTTTCCAACAATAGCATGGTTGGCTAGGTTTTCAAGTGTCCATTAGTTTTGAGTCTTTATTAATTAGCCTGTATTTTATGGCTTTTGCTTTTGCATTTCTGCTTCTTTTTGCAGTTCTACAATCATTTTTTCCTTGGTTACCTCTTTGTCTAATGGTGTTCTTAATTAATGGATTTCAATTTATGAACTAAATATAAGAAGAAGATTTTAGTCTTGGCTTAAAATTTCAATTAAATGTTGATGAAATCTGATTTTGTTATATGGGCTTGAAGGCCAAGCTGAGGTCTGGGATAAGATTATTAATTGTTTGGTTTTGACAATTTGGTCCATCTTTTCTTGGTGAAATCACTGGTGGATTATGCTCAATACTTACAAAAGGTCCGTTCCTTCGAATTTGAAGAGATTTTGATGATTAAGTTAATATCATATAAGAGAAAAATAATATTTTTTTTTTAAGAAAGCCATATGTGTGTGTGTGTGTCTTTCATAGTAGAGAAAAAAACAAATATGGGCAATGGAGGTTATATTAGTTATTTTTATAGCTCATAGGGTCTCCTCCTTTATGGAAGGGAGAATGTTCACAAATCAACTAGATATCTCTGTTTTATCAGGATAAAATATCTCTAATTATGGATTTGACACTTTTACCAAACCCACATAAGCCTAGGTTTAGCGTTTGGTTGAGCCTAGAGATGGTAGGTGTAGCGATTCACCAGATTCACACATGTTTGGACTTAGTACATGACTGAGCCTGAAAATAATAGATCTACTAATTTACCAGACCCACCTATATATATTTGGGTTTAATACTTAGTTGATCCAAAAAATAATAAGTTATCATACTAAATTTTATTCATTTGTTTAAAAGGAAGGACTCACCAACAAAAAAAAAATATATTATTAATTCGTTCAGGACATCTAAATCTTAATATATTATATACAAAGATTTTGAAAATCTCCTCCTAGCTGCAAATGAGAGCCGTTTAAGATTTTGTGTCACGTTCAGCACTCCTGGGATCTTCAAGCCTTATATAACCTAATTTTCTTAGAAAAACGTAAGGAAAGTGAAAGAAAGAGACGGAGTGGTTAAAGCCATCTGGATCTTCCAACACATCTTTAACACAAAAACCTTATAACCTAATTAAGCCTCTAAATGGACCGATACTCTTATTCTAAACTTAATAAATTTATAGATCATTTGTTTTCTTTGGTCATCGCTCATTCGATGATCCCTCATTCTCACTGTTGCCATTTTCTGGCGTCATATTGAGATCAAAATCCCTCGCACCACTTGGTGGAGGCGCCGGTGGAGGAGAAGAGCCAGAATCAATTCCGGAAATTCCTTCGGGCATATATAGAATTTAGATCAAAATCTAAGTTTCTCTCTTCTCGGAGAACCAGCCTCGGCTTGATCCTGGTTCATCTTGGCCAGAGTCTCCTTTGTCAAGTTCAGGAGCGTAGGAGCTAATTCGTTTTGCAACGAAGTCTGATCACCAGCTAGTTCAGAGTCACGCATGTGCCCAAACACAGCCTTCCATGTAAAAGGATTTTTGCCACAAGATGTTCATATAGGTTCAGCATTGGGAGCATACATTTCTCCTTTTGCTCTCTTCGGAGTAGGAGAGTTGTCATTAGACTTTTCGGATCTTCTTTTGGAAGATCCTTCTCCAGTAATACCACTGTTTGCAACCCTAGCAGGAACATAAGGGGTAGTTGAAGCAGCAGTAAAGTGTGTTTTAGAAGTGTTTATAGAAAAAATTGATTCTTTTTAATTAATATTTTTTAAAATATTTTTAGATTATTTTAATATATTAATATTAAAAATAATTTTAAAAAAATTAAAAAAATATTATTTTAATATATTTTAAAATAAAAAATATTTAAAAACACAACCATATTATCACACTCTAAAATACATTATATTTAATCACCACAGTAAAACAAATCCCCAACTTCAGGGATTGTCAGGCGATGTGGCCCTTTGTTTTAAGCCTTACACGTGGTGAACAAACGGTGATGGTTGCATGCTTTTTTTGGTTGTCGTGGCAGTGTGTGCCATTTCGAAGAGGCGGGAAAAATTAACAACGAAGTTCTTGGTGGCTGTTCAGTTTATTAAATTACTGATATGCCCTTGATTATGGGTGGTAATAACAAAGCTTATCCATTCTTCTCATGTTTAATCACATAATAGAAAATTTTTTAAGATAAGGCTATACATATGGCATGGTCCAAACAAGATTTGAGAACACAAAAGTTGTATTAGACATGTAAATCTAATGGATATATTTTTTTAGAATCTCTTTTTGAATAATTTCAATCACTGGATTTCTCTCATTTAATGTGCATATGAGTTTTTTGGCAAATAATATAGAAAAATACAGTGCATTCGATATTTTTCATCAACCCATTAACTTAATTTATTTTTATTTTTTAAGTTTTATCTCTAATTTTTTCTAATTGTTGTCAATTTGTTTTTTAATTTATATTTTATTTATTATGATTTGAGATGATTGTGCTCTGACCCCACTCACCACTCATTCCAATCAATTTACCATTGCTCTCTAAAAATTTAATTTTATATGAAACTTAAACCCAACTTAGTTATAAACAAAATAAAAAATAATAAATTGTTGCATGGTATTCAAATTTATTTTTTCAAAAAAAAAATCGGGTTAGCTTTGTTATGAAATGACATTTTCATTAATTTGTTTGAAAGCATCTAACTAGAAATAGTTAAAGAAATAACCTTATATTTAATGACAAGTTGAGAGAAATTAAATTTGTATGGTTAGATTGGAGAATAGACTTAAATCATGGTAGTTTTTGGTATGTTAGGAAATATTGATTGGATTGGACTAGACAAAATTTGATAGAATAGGACTTGACAAATAATTATCATGTCCTATGTTTGGTGTGTTTTAGATTGTACTAAACAATTTGCTTTATTTTGTGTTTAGTAGATACTAGACGGGACTCTATCAACATGAAGTCTAGACTAGTTTGGGTTTAAGAAAAAAAAGATGAATTATTTATCCAACCTGACTTGGTAAAACACTTAGGTCAACCTGCTAAGATGAAACATAGGTAATAAAATCCATTGTAAACCCCTGAAAAATGAGTGATTATAATGAACAGTAAAAAAATAATCGATACCAATATGGTGATACCGTAACAAGCCGTAAATAAATAAAATAATAAAAGATAAAATTAGATAAATTGAGATGATAAAATAGTCCTAAGAGTAAGTAGAATTTAATTTAAGACAAGGAAAAATAAAACAAGACAAGTCAGATTTTGGTGAAAAATCACCTATTGACTAGTTTTACATTATTGAGCATAATATTCAATCCGATCATTGGATTGAGCTGAAATTATACAAGAAATCTCATAACATATAGTCCAACCTTCCATTAAAATTTTGGGAAATCTAAGTTCCAGAAGGTCATTTAAAACTATTAACAATCGAATAGAAAATAACATAAAATTCATTAATGACAATTTCATAAATATGTTGATGAGCTAGCAAAGTTCTAGTAGCTTCTTTTTTTAGAAATAGAAAAATAACAAAAGAGAAAAGAGAAAAGAAGGAGAGCAAAACACTTAAAAACCTTGAGAGAAAGTGTAGGAATTGTGTAGGATTAAGGAGTTAAGAGGAGTAAAACATAAATCACTCCCATAAACAAGGATTTAAGAAGAAACTAAGTGAGGGAGAAAGGAGAAAAAGGGGTTGTAAGTCACAACAAATAAGAAAAATCAAAGGGGGGAGAAAACTTTTACCAAGTTAGCTTTCGAAGTTTACACTAGTGTTAGGAAGGAGTTCTAAGTTTGTTTAGACAAGTTTGAATGAAAAGAAATAAATTTAATGCATTGTTCTTAAATTTTTGAATTAGGGTTCTTAGGAGAAGATTTAGGGAAAATATAAATTGTTGAAATTGATACATTTATGATAGGACATGTAAAATGATACAAAAATAATGAAGGATAGAAGATGAAATTTGGGTGTTAAGTAGACAACATTAGCCAGTCATGTTAGGAACAAAAGATAATGAACATGCAATGTAATAAAGCTTGTATAATTATGTGTGATTGTGATGTGTTGATGTATAAATGATAAAATTACATATAGAGATATGTTATAATAATATGTTGAAAAAGTTAAGTAGAATAAATGGTTAATGTTAATGCATGTTAATATGTATAGGTAGAGGATTTAATGTATTTCAATGCAAAAGGAGTAATAAATTATATGTTCATGAATAAATTAGTTAATTAAAAAGGTGTAAAGTATGGTGTGAGAATTAAGTTGGATGATCATATGACATAGTTACTTTGCTATGTTTAGTAAAATCAAATATAAACCAAAATAAAAGCTAAGGTTATATTAATGTGACAATGAAATTATATATGTGTTGCAATATTGGATATGAATATGCTAAAAATCATACCTCCTTTTAATTTTAAAAGGAGCATCGTGGCTGGAACTTCAGTGGAGGGAGCTCGTACACTTAGAGTTTTAGGTAGGTGTTAAGCTCCTTAATTTTGTCAGGTTATTGTAGTTATTCTTTCTTTTTCTTATTTGTGAATGAGTTGCCTTTGTTTTATACACTTGATAAATTATAAAACAAAATTGCATCACGAATGCAAGAGAGTTATGAGAATATATGGTGAAGAATAATATTATTATTCAATAAGCAAAGTTAATAAATATAAAAGATAATATGTATGACTTAGTTGTTTGAAAGGTCAGAAACTAAGGGGATATAAATATTTCGTTTTGACTTATTCTTTCAAGTTGTGGAAAACTAAGGTGATTTATGTTTGACTTAGTTACACGCAAAGACAGGAACTAAGATGACTTGATGCAAACATTAACTTAGTTGTTTGTAAAAATAGAGACTAAGGTGTTATGATATGACTTAGTCATCTATTTAAGAGATGACTAAGGTAGTAATAAACTTGATCAGATTTTAAGATGACTAAGGTGTTATGAAGATTAGCGTATCCAAATACCATGGTCTGGTTTTTCTGGTTTTTATGCTAAAAAACCAACCCAAACCGAACAAAACCGGTTCAGTCTGGGTTATAATAGTAAGGAATACTATTTTCCGGTTCGGTTGAATTTTTGGGTTAAAATCGGACCGAACCGAACTATGAACACCCCTAGTATTGCTTAAGCCCAAACATGAAAGAAAATAATAAAAATAACAAATCTATCATTAAACACCACTAGCCCTTCTTTCCTTGTGTAACGAGGATGAATAATGAATCCTTATAAGAAAAGGATTCTGAAACATTAATGAATCCTTACCACACTTGGAGCTTATATTGCAGCTCATTAAAGATCTTTGTGGAACTAAAAAATTCCCGAAACAAGCTCGCGCATCCTTGTAGGAAAAGGATTCTTGCCAAATAGGAAGTCCACAAGTCAAAAGGAAAATAACAAAATTCATACAGCTTGTTTTGACCTATATCGCAAGTCCTTTGCGAACTCCGATTAACCTAAAACTTGACCCCAACATAGACCAATACCTTTGGAATCTTCTAGTAACGTTTCAACTCGATCCAACGGTTGAATTTGGAGTTATCCTCAATAGAATAAAACTGAACAGCATAGAATTTTATATCAAAATCCGAATCTAACCTTACTTGGATCGTATCACAAGGCGAAACTATATCACCTTACCTAACAATTTAAATTTTTGAGTTGAAATAGTTTTTTAAATGTGATTGTTTGATCCATAAAACTATAATATCATGTTAAAAATCATTTAAACATATAGTTTTTTTTTTAAAAAAAACAAAAGCTGTTTTCCATATCTTTTTCTTAAAAAAAAAAAACAACAAGAAGAATAGTTCATTTAATATGCATACGAGTTTTCAAAAACTTTTGCACTGCTGATTTCTGAGAATATATTTGAAAAATATTAACAGTATACTAGGAATAAATCATTTGAGATTTTTATTAAGTCATTTTAAAAAATATATTCTATAAAACTAGCAGAACACTTTGTGTTTAATCCCAATTCGTAGGGCAAAAAGAACTGGAAAAAAAGATACGAAAAGACCACATAGGATTTTTAATTATCACTTCGACCTCCATATCACGGCTACAAAGAAAACTATGGATCTGTTTACCAAGAACCAACATAGTATTATTTTTCTTTTCTTTTTTATTTTTAGTTTACTTTTCCTTTTTAGTTCTCCTTTTTCAATTAAAAAAATAGATAACATGTATATTTATTGAGAATAAAGATAAATCTTTCAAAAAAAATTAAATAAATAAATCAAAATTACAATTATTTTTTTATAAAAATCATTATTATAAATCATAATAGTCATATTAATCTATATAGAATATTAATTTCATTTCATTCAAATTAAGAGTTATCATAAAAACAATTATATAATTAACTAAAAAATGAAATCATTATTTCAGGACACGAACTTATATAGTAAGGAAAATTGTGGAAAACATCTAAAACATATTTTATGAACTCAATATAAATTTAGTGATATGAGTTGGGCAAAAAAAAAATAATCAAATTCAGATTTTGATGTAAAATGCGCGATTGTTCAGTTTCACGACAACAATCATAATTCTCAATATAACCGCTGAATCAGGTTGAAATTTTAATGATACAATCCAGGTAACAAAAAAATAATCAGATTCAGATTCTGATGTAAAATACACAACTGTCTAGTTTCACGACAATAATCATAATTCTCAATTTCACTGTTGGATTGAGCTGAAATTTTACATGGAGTCTTCTGACATGTTTTGCTACCTTAGGTTAAAATTTCAGGTCAATCAAAGTTTGAGAAGTCATCCCAATACTGGTTAACAAAGGTTATATGAATTTTGTTATTTACTTCCTTTTGACTTATGGACTTCCTATTTGGCTAGGATTGTTTTCCTAAAAGGATGTGTCAGCTGGTTTTGACAATTTTCTAGTCTTACAAGGATATTTAATAGGCATCAACGTAATTTCTATATATGATATGGACTCCATATTAATATGGAATCCTTATGGTGTATTGAAACCAATTATTTTATCCTTATTATAGTAGAAATCTATCATTAAATAAGTTTTCAAGTCAGATAATGATACTTTGCAAACAAGAAAACTAAAGAGGAGGCAACTTTAGATTTGATTCTCCTTGCTTATATGAGAATTCTAAAGGGCATCAAATATGATCCTATCATAAATAGGATATTAAGTTCGGAATTTATTATTGTTGTTACTATTTCCTTCTTAGTTAAGGGTTTATTTATATTATTTGGGTTTAAGTGTAAGTGTGCATCATACAAGTTCACATAAGGGGTCCATTAGGGTTTGTTTTGGTCTAGAGTTGCTATAAATAAAGCCAATCTAAATTTATACAGAAAACAAACCTTGGTCGCAAGTACACATCCACCAACAAAAATCAGAACCGATCCTTGAAAGGAAACTCCAGTTTATATTCTAAATTTTTTTTTATCTTTTCTTAATGTTGATTAATTAACAAATATGCTGTAAAACTAATTGACACAACCAAAAGATTGATGTCTTCTCTCAGGTGCAGGAGTGTTGAAGTAATAAATAATCCGGCAAGACCGGGGTCGAACCACATGGAGGTTAACTATATTACATTAGTTATCTTATTCGAATAATGCTAATACGGTATTCATGATTATAACTTATGTTAACAATAAATCAAGTTCCTTTTATAACACAGGTGTCAGTTATACCATACGGTTTAGGCTATGAAAGTATCAAGTATTTTTTGTACCAATATTATACAACATAAATCTAGATTAACCATTTAACAAGCAAAGTATTAACAGTGAATAAGATAACAAATACAAAACATGTTAGTATCAAACATTAAAGTCCATGTTGAGTTTATACTATATTTATTCTTACACCATTAGTGTAACCTTTTCACCTTGACATAATAAACTTAGCTAAACATAATGAAGAAGAGAAACATAAATAAACAAGATAAGAACATATATAAGATATAAGTTAACTAAGTAAAGGAAAGGAAATGAAAATCATAAACAAGAGATTAATATAAACAAAACTTATGCATTACAAAAATATAAAGAGAGCTGCATGATCTTGATTTGAAAACCAAGATGCCTAAATGTATGGCAAATACCTCCTTTTAGAGGCCAAAATTTGGAACTATTGATTTGATGACTAATTGTTGAGGGGGTGGCCATATCTTGACTTGGTGACAATCCTTATCTTCTTGTCTGAACAAAACATCATTGATAACGTCAGAATTTGAATAGACTTAAATCATGAAAGTTTTAGGACATTGTCTCAGCTTTCCAGGGAAAAAACGTTGAGGTCATTTTGACTAATTGTTTTTGTTTTCTTGTTTTTTTTTGTTTTTGTTTTTGCAAATTATATACTATCCCTTTCCCTTAGTTGTTACCTTTAACAAAAGAACATAAATAATGTAATAATCCAATGTGCAACCTACAATCATATGTTAAAGTGTGTGTGTGAAAATGAAGGTTTAAGAATACTTGTTAAATGAGTATATGAGCATAATCAAGTGATAACAATGCGTGAGTTTATAAACCTGAATATTTCAAGAAGTATTCTGATAGACCTTGATAAGAATATTTACTAAGATGCGTCTCAAGAGTCAATAAAATTCCTCCTTACTCTGCCATTCTAATAACAGTTTTGTCAAATAGTTTTAATAATAGCAAAAACAGTTAGTAAGTTACTGTTTTTTTAATGTCAACTACTATCCTCTCCCCCCAACTAGAATGAGACATTGTCCTCAATGTCATAAGGTAGAAAGATAGAGTATAGAAGACATCATTTGAAACAACGAATACTGACAAACCTGAAACACACTTAAACAAATATAAGAAATAAGAAAACAAAATAATATGCTATTAATAAAACCATAAGACACAAAGATTCACAAATGAAGGCTCAAATCCAATCTAAGCTTTTTACGGCTTTCCTTAGTTGACCAATTTATGCGACTCATGAAGGGATCAATTATAGGGATGAAAGATTGTAGTTGATCAATCAATTGTTTAGTTGTAGTAGCAGAGATTATGATTTGTCGTGCCGAAGATGTTAGAAATTCCTGTTCCACAGCTTAATCAAGAAAAGACAACAAATTATCATAAAAACCATTAACATTTAACAGACCTATGAGTTTATGGTGAATGTGCAGTTGGGCCCAAGAGGAAATATGAAAGATCTCTTCCATTGTGCCCGGACCACCTGGTAAAGCAATGAAGGCATCAGCATGGTTAAACATTGCATTCAGTCGATCAGACATTGTGGGGACCTGTAGTTCCTCTCCAATTGTTTTGCCAATGATGTCTCCTTTTGCTAAAGCATTGGGGATGACCCCCAAAACCTGACTACTTCCTAAAAATACAGTTATTGACACACACCCCATTAACCCAAGGCTGCCTCCTCCATACACTAAATGAATCTTTCTCTCACCTAGTACCTGACCAATATGAATTGTTGGTTCTAAAAACTCTATTTCCTTCCCAGGACTGGATCCACCGAAAACACAAATATTTCTTATGTGATGACTTGAGGAACCTGCCATTTCTACACACTTCTATATCTGTTGAATGTATGGGTTGAGTAGAAATGAAGGGAAGGAAGAGAAGATTTTATAGATGAGAAATTGAAAATGCAATCATACCACCTATATGTTAGCCAGCTCGAGTCTCACTCTCTTTATTTATTTATTTATTTTGAAAATGCATGTGTATGTACAGGTAGTTGTGATTGTGGCTCACATCTTTCCTTGGTTTTACATCCAAGAACCGCTTAAATACCCTCTATGGGTCGGGGATAGGCTTCCCTTCCAGTTTTCTTAAAAATTGGCAAATAGTGTCTTTTTTAGTCAGATTCCCAAGACTATGTCGAAGATGTTCTTTATGGAATTGTGGCCATAAATCATGAATTGCATGATGCACATCTCCATTAGGATGCGTCTCAAGAGTCAATAGAAGATTATCTAAAGATCCCTTACTCAGGCCATCCTTAATGAATTGTATTTTATCTTCACAGTTTACAGATACCATTCCTAAAGAACGACATGTTGCATTACAAGTCCATCTGGCTCATCTGTGACAGACTTTCAGTCGTTTTGCACGACATTTCTTTGCAAAAGTATTTTTTCTTGTCCCAGGCATGTATGAAATGAAAGAATTAAAAGACTCACCTGATAATCGAACCTTTGCTTCAATTAGCCAGCGAATATCTTCAGGAATTCCATGATTCATTAACAACCTCAATCTTGCACACCTAGCATAGTAAATTCTTGTAATCGTATTTGGAGGCAAAGCGGGAAAATACTTTTCCAATTTTTCAAGAGTGGTGTCCATTTTCAAATGAAAATTAGAGAAGAGATTCAAAGAAGGGAGAAAGAGCAAAGAATTGCATAAATACATATAAAAGATATCAGTTATTATAGGAAACTGAAAGAACCGACTTAAGTCACGAAGTACCGTGATCCACCATTTGACCGGGTGAGAGAGATTAGCAAAACAAAATTCAAAACAAAATGAAACACAAAACAATGTGAGAAAAAGATCAATCTTTATATACAGGATCACTCAATTTAATAGAGTCATTTTCAACTAAAAAATTATCAAAATAAACTTTCAAACAATGTCCATTTACCTTGAAAACATTGCCATTTTTTGGATTCTCGTTATCACAGGCCCCATATGGATACACATGTTTCACAATAAAAGGATCACTCCATTTTGATCTTAGTTTTCTAGGAAAAAAATGGAGTCGAGAATAATAAAGCAAGACTTTTTGACCAACTGATGCAACTATATTATTTGATAGTTTCACCCACATTTAACTAGTGTTTTTGCCTATGTTTTATATATAAAATGCCTTGATATTCTTTGTTTTATGTTTTGAAGGCACTTTTGGATGAAAGATGCAAAAAGGAGTAAATTGGCAGATTTGACCTCCAGTCGATGTTTTGTGCAGAGCATGAGCTCTAGAGGTTGAAATGAAGTGATTCTAGTGGCATTAAAAATCTAACATCCATACCTTTCTAGAAATCTAAGGAAAGAAAATAAAATAAGGAAGAGTATGGAAATCGCAGCCTTCAAAGTCAAATCTCGCGATCTGCCAATGTTAACCTTCGACCATTCTGACTTGAATATCTGGAGCTACAAAATTCCAATTGATGCAAACTATTTTTTTTTTAATTTCTGACTCAAAGGCCTATAAACGCTCCAAATTGTAGCAAAAAATATGATTTTTCAAAGATGACAACTGAATTCTGCCAGCAAATAAGTTTCATGAAGAAACGAGTCCAAATTACATTCTGAAGCATCTAAACCAATATCCATGTTTTTATTTCAGCAATTTAGCTCCACTAAGTCAAAGCTTGAAGATTTCATGCAAGGCTATTTCTCCTTTTTTTAGGAAAATAGTTATTGAAGTACTTAAATGTAAACAGTCTACTTAAGGGAAGACTATTTTGTAAAATAGAGACTAGGGCTCCGTAGGATATAAAAAGAATGAGAGAAGAGAAGGGGGGCAGCTAGCCAAAAGGAGAAAAACGCCCCCCTCCTCTAAAAAACCCGAAATCATGCATTCCTCGTTTTTTTTTTATTAGTTGTTCAACAAACATGTAAGGATAAACTCATTTTCTTGGTTGCAAGGACACAGAAACCTTTGGATTTCAAGAACTGTGAGATTTATTTTATCTTTTCTTTTCAGTTTATATGATGAATATGTTTGTTCTCCTATCCTTATTTTTGCTATGATTGTTTATTTTAATTGCTAGAGCGGACTCTAAGTTATTATTATAGACAATCTATTACTAAGCTTGATATGAAAACCAGAGTTGTGGTATATGAACTTGTGAAGCAACTGAGTTTAATAATTATGGCGGATCTACGTTATTAATCTTAGGGAGAACATTCAATCAAATCAAACATAGACTGCGGACAATTATGTTTTCTTGATTAATCAACTTATCTAGTTCTTAAGGCTGCCATTGAATTAAATTACTAGTGCGGACACTGTGGTTGTTTGATGGTTAGGGTTAGTTATACGGCAGATTCGTTAACTAACTAATGTTAAGAAGAGATAAATATTCAGAATATAAATTAATGTTCTGTTTCCATGATCAGTTCTGATTTATGTAGGTAGATGTGTGCTTGCGACCAAGGTTTGTTCTCTTGATAATTTTCTGATTTTATTAAACTTCATTTGATAGTGTTCTATTTTCTTTTACTTTAGCCTAGATAACGTCCAAACCACCCCCCCAAAAAAAATTGTATATCATCTAGCATAAAAATCTGACTTCAACCTTCCTCGTGGGATCGACCCCTTGCTTGCTCTATACTATCTTGTGTGTTGTGTTTTAAGCTAAGGTAATTAATTTGAGCGACCGCGACATCACAACACCAACATTGAATGTTTTTCTCAGTATTTTCTTGTCATGAAACTCTTTGATTCTTGCTTTATGAATTCTTGAATTTTCATATGCATCATTTTTTTATTTCCTCAAGCTTATTTGTTTATAACTTTCGCAGCTGACTAGCATCATAAAGGTTAGAATTGAAAGCTTTAATAGCCCAATAAGCTTTATGTTCAATTTCAACAGGCAAGTGAAAAGGTTTTCCATGGACTAATAATCTATAAGGTTTTCCACAGGCAAAACATTAGTTCTGCAGTTCAATAAGCTCAAAGTGTATCATTAAGTCTTAAAGACCAGTCTTTTCTATTAGGGTTCACTGTTTTCTCCAAGATCTGTTTGATCTCCCTATTAGCAAGCTCTACTTGTCTACTTGTCTGAGGGTGATAAGGGGTGGCAACTTTGTGTGTGACTTCATATTTCTTCATTAAAGACTCAAATGACTTGTTGCAGAAATGTGTTATACCATCGCTTATTATGGCTCGAGGGATTCCAAATCGACTCAAAATATTTTCTTTCAAAAAACTTTATCACTGTTTTGTGATCATTGTTTCGACTTGGAATTGCCTCTATCCATTTTGAAACATAATCTAGTACGACTAATATATACAAGAAACCAAATTATAGAGGAAATGGACCCATGAAATCTATACCCCAACAATCAAAGTTCTCAATGACAAAAATATGATTTAAAGGCATCATGTGACATTTTGAAATAGATCCCAACTTTTAACAATTTTCACAAGTCTTGCAGAATGCATGTGAGTCCTTGAACATGGTAGGCCAGTAAAATTCACTTTGTTAGACTTCTGCAGTGGTCTTCCTTGATGAGAAATGACCCCCACATGCCTTAGAATGACAAAATTTAATGACACTACTACTTACCTCATTTTCAGGAATGCATCTTCAAAATATTTAATCAGGACAATATTTGAATAAATAAGGGTTATCCCAATAAAAGTTCTTCACTTCGTTCAAGAATTTTCTTTTATCTTGGGTACTCCAATGAGCTGGCAATTATCCTGAAACAAGAAAATTAACAATATTAGTAAACCAAGGCATTGTAGAGATAAAAAAAAATAAAGATTCATCAGGGAAGTAGTCATCGATTGGTGTGATGTCAGATCTCGAATTTGTTGTCAATCTTGACAAATGATTTGAGACAACATTTTCGGTGCCTTTCTTGTCTTTGATTGTGATATCAAATTCTTGAAGTAACAAAATCCACTGCACCAAACTAGCCTTAGAATCTTTTTTAGAAAGAAGATATTTCAATGCTGCATGATCACTAAAAACAACAACATGTGAGCCAACAAGATAAGACTTGAATTTTTCACATGCAAATAATACTGCAAGTAATTCTTTTTCAGTGGTGGTGTAATTCATTTGAGCACTATTTAAAGTTTTACTTGCATAGTAAATGACAGAAGGTTTCTTATCTTTTCTTTGTCTCAAGACAACACTCACGGCATAATCACTAGAGTCACACATTATTTCAAAAGGTAATGACCAATCAGGAGGTTGAATGACAGGAGCAGAAGCAAGCAAGTTTTTAAGTTTAACAAAGGTTACTCAATGGCTTAGATATTACACTAAAATCTTTGATGAACCTTCTCTAAAAACCAGCATATCCTAATAATGATCTAACATCTTTAAAGATTTTGGTGTTTACAAGTTAGCAATTAACTCGATTTTAGATTTGTCAACCTCAATTCCTTTCAATGAAACAATGTGACCAAGCACAATGCCGTTTGTTACCACAAAGTGACCTTTTTCCCAATTCAGTACAAGATTCTTCTCTTAACACCTGCTCAAAACCTTTTCTAAGTTAATCAAACAATCATCAAATAAATCACCAAAAACAAAAAAATCATCCATAAAAATCTCAAGAAAATGTTCAACCATATCACTGAATATACTAAGCATACATCTTTGAAACGTGGCTGGTGCATTACATAATCTAAAAGGCATCCTTCGATATGTAAAAGTACCAAATGAACATGTGAAAGTAGTCTTCTCTTGATCTTCCAATGCAATTTCAATTTGGTTGTAACCTGAATAGTCATCTAGAAAACAATAAAAGTCATGACCTACAACTCTTTCTAGGGTTTGATCCATGAAAGGTAAAGGAAAATGATCTTTTCTAGTCATTGAATTAAGTTTCCTATAGTCAATGCACATGCGCCAACTAGTAATAGTCCTAGTTGGAATTAACTCATTTATCTCATTTGTTATCACAATGACTCCAGACTTCTTAGGTACAACTTGGGTAGGACTTACTCATTTGTTGTCAGAAATAGGATAAATGATTTCATTATCTAGAAGCTTAATGACTTCATTTTTCACTACTTCTTTCATATTAGGATTAAGCCTTTGTTGCATTTCTCTAGAGGGTTTAGCATTTTCCTCCAAATAAATCGTGTGTGTGCAAATCAAAGGACGAATTCCTTTTATGTTAGCTATGGTCCATCCTAATGCATTTTTGTGCATTTTCAGAGTTTGTAATAACTTACCTTCTTGATGTGCATTAAGTTTGGAAGAGATTATTACCCGAAAAGTTTTATTTTCTCCTAAAAATGAGTATTTGAGATTGAATGGTAATGGCTTCAAATCAGGTTTTGGTGGTTGAACACTTGAAGGTATGGACTCAATTGATCGTGGTGGCAATTCCTTAATTTTTAATCTCCAACTATTTGCCTTTGATTCTTCCAGAAAAATAAACCATTTGCAAATCATCAGATTCATCAATCTCAGTTTCACTGGAAGTGGTTTGAAATTGATCATGAACTAATTTTACAGTAAAATCCACTTCTTGTAAATCATTATCATCTCCAGGTTGTTTGCAAATGTTGAAAATATTCATCTCCAATGTCATTTTCAAAAGATAGCTTCATCAGTCCATTCCTATAATTAAACAATGCATTAAAAGTTGCAAGAAACGAATGTCCAAAAATAACAGGAAATGAATTATATGCTTCAACAGGTTGTGTGTCCACGACAATAAAATCCACAGGATAAATGAATTTATGAATACTAACACATCTTCAACTATTCCTCTAGGCACTTTTACAGATCCATCAGCAAGTAAAAGAGTTACAGAGTTGGTTTTAACTCACCTAGATTGAGACTCTGAAAAACTGAATATGGAAGTAAATTCACACTAGCTTTAAGATCAAGTAAAGCTCTTTCAATTTTATGTTCTCCAATAAAGCAAGAAACTGTAGGACAATCAGGGTCTTTATATTTCAAAGTATTATTGTTTTGAAGAATGGCACTTGTTCGGCTAAAAAGCTTTCGTTTTCACATTCATTTTTCTCTTCACAGTGCACAGATCTTTCAAAAATTTAGCATAGGAAGGAACCTGTTTAATAGCATCCAACAAAGGTATATTGATCCTTACCTGTTTGAAAGTTTCAAAGACTTCAGAATTGTGATTGACTTTTCTTTATTGGGTCATGGCATGTGGAAATGGAAGTGCTGGAGGGGAGTCAGTCTTTTCTTTGCAATGTTCAGATTCAACCCCTTCTTTACCCTCAAAGATTGACTCATCATCTTTCTCACAAGGTACACGAATGGGTTTTTCAATAATCTTACCACTGCGGAGAGTAATGATTGATTTGACTTGATCCATATGTTGGCTTCCAGAACTACTTGCATTTGCATTGTATTGCCCCTTTCGATTTTGCTGTGGTTGAGATGGAAACTTACCTTTCTCTTGAAAACTGAGAGCAGATGTCAATTTTGCAAAAATATCTTTAAAATCTGTCATGCTTTGAGCAAGTTGAGTGTTGATTGCCTCTTGCTTTTCAATAAATGCATGCAATGTTTCCTCAAGATTTCTTCTAGGAGGTGGAGCATAAGGAGGTGCATATCCATGAGAAGTTTAAAAATTATAGTGTGCTTGAAACGGTGGCTGTGAAGTTTGTGCGTTATTGCTATCACTCTTCCAATTAAAATTTGGGTAATTTCTCCAACCAGGATTGTATGTTTGCGAGTATGGGTTATGATTAGCGTTTGGAAACTATTTAAAGCATGAGCTTGTTCATGGAGACATTCCTTAAAAGAAGGCAAAGTTGGACAGTCATTGGTTGAATGTTCATTGGTTTCACAGATTTGACACACAATGTCTTGTACAGATTTTAATTGACCATTTTTTTTCAATTCTAGTGCCTCGACTTTTCTAGTTAAAGATGCAAACTTGGCTTGGAGGTCATGATCTTCCCTAAGGTTGTCCATACCTCCACTAGATGTATGAGGTTAGGCTTTACTTGGTGCCTCATAAGTGCCTGTAATGTCCCAATTTTGAGTATTTTCAGCTAGTAAGTCTAGGTATTCCATTGCTTCATTAGGGTCTTTCTCTTCAAAAGTTCCATTGCACATCAATTCAACCATTTGTCTATCTTTAGGTGTTAACCCTTCATAAAAATGTAAAATCAATCTCCATATTTCAAAACCATGATGAGGGCAAGTATTAAGCAAGTCTCGATACCTATCCCAACATTGGTAAAATGTTTCTCCTGGTTTTTAAGTGAATGTGGTGATTTGTCGTTTGTTCTGTGGGACGAAAAAATGAAAAATTATTGTTGCATTTCATCCCAAGTACAAATAAGGTCTCAAATTTTATAGCCATGTTTTAGCTTTATCTTTTAATGAAAAAGGAAAAAGCTTTAATCTGATGGTGTTTGTGCTACAATTTGAGTCATGATAGGTGTTACAAACCTCTTTAAATTCCCTTAAATGCAAGTATGGATTTTCTAAATCTAAGCCATGAAAAGAAGATAAAGTTGAATAATACCTGGCTTAAAATTAAAATGAGATGCATTAGGGGAAAAAACTATGCATGAGGGTGCACTTGTTCTTGTGGGATTCATGTGATCTCTAAGTGTTCTTACACGATTATTCTCATTTTTCTCATTATGAAACGACTGATTATCTTCTTCAGCTATATTTTCTGAAAATGATGAGGATACCCTACAAAGTCTACCACTTAATGTACGTGACCAAACTCTCATACACGTGTAGAAAAAGAATAAAAGGAAGAAGAAAAGAAAAGAAACAAAACCAAACAAAAGAAAAGAAAACAAAGTTAGATAAAATGAAAAGTAAAAAGAGAAAATAAAATAAATACTATAATTTGTACAAGAATTTACCTCCCCGGCAATAGCGCCAAAAACTTGACACGACCAACGGGAGGTTAACTATATAAATTATAAATTATAAATAATAATAATAATAATAATAAGTTGAAAGAGAGCTTTGAGATGTGATATTGATATAAGGATTAAACAATGATAAAAACAACTGTCAAGGTTAGAGGATCCACTAATGATATTTCAAACAAGTATAGTATAAACTCTTCTTACTTAACTGGAAACCAAACACAAAAGAGGTTCCAATCGGATTATAAATTGTTAACATGATTACATTAGTTATCTTATCCGAATAATGCTAATACTTGTAAATTTTGTCAGGTATTCATGATTATAAATTATGTTAACAACAAATCAAGTTCCTTTCATAGCACAAGTGTCAGTTATACCAGAGTTTTAAAACCCGGACCGGCCTGGCGGGTTGACCCGGGAGTTGGCTGACCCGGGTGGAGGCAACAACCCGCTTGGGAATTGGCCCGGGAAAACCCGGTCGACCCAGCAGGTCCACCCGGTCAAACCCGACTGAGACCCGGTCAATTTTTTTTTATATTGATAGTCATTAAACAACATCGTTTTGGCCTTTTAAAAGGCCAAAACGCTAAAGAGTGAAGATTGAAGAATAACGAAGCAATATCAGTTACAATTTGCAAGCCTAATTAACTCAACTCTTTGAAACCCAGTTGACGAGCAGAGGACGTCTTGACCATTGATCGCTGTTGTTTCTCTGCGAAAAAGGTTTGAATCTCCTTCTTTCACTCTCAGTTTTCTTTATCGTGGTCATTTTCTTATTTCTGAATTACTGACAACGATTCCTTCGTAGCCCAATCGCTAGCATCAATTTCAATCGCTGGCATCGATTCATTGTTCGTTGATTCATTCGCAGCCCTGTCACCTCAGGTATGTTTCTATAGCCCAATTTCTGCAACAATTTATGTCTTTTCTTTTCTGCAGCCCGATTTCAACTTCTGCCAAAAAAATGAGAACTCTGTTGTTTGTAGTTTTTAATGTTAAATCGATGATGAACTCTAGAATGTTGTTACCATGATTCTGTTTGTGTATGATTTGATGCTTATTAGTTATTACCCTGATTCTTTTGATGTTGTTACGGTGTTACCATGATTCGGCAGTGAAAAGTGCGTTGTGTGGAGGTGTCTGTATTGTGTGGAATTGGATTGTTAGTTTGTTACAATTGTGTTGAATTACACGCCAAAAAATGCTGCTAGTTTGTTAATTCTTTTGCCTAATCAGATTTGTTAATTTCCTAGAGCATTGTGTTGAATCTGTGCCACAGTAATGAATCTGTATTTAGTTTATTGTGTCAATTGCATTGTTAATTCTTTATTGTGTTAAATTTGTATTGTGTCAATTGCATTGTTCTTTTGCATTGAATGAAAACCATGGGGCTGTCATTGTTAATTTCCTAGAGCATCAACTGAGTAGTCTTTTTTTGTTATGTGTGATTAACAATGAGCTGTCATTGTTAATCTAATGAATGGATTGCAAGGTGAGTTGGCTTGAAATTATATTCCCTCTTATAAATTATGTCAGGTCTTAAAATGTCTTCACATGATGGTAGTACTCCAAGTAGTGATCCTTCAACGGCCCAATCATTTTAACCTTCAATTTCCATGTCAAGTGGTAGTAGAGTAAGAACAGATAGCATGCGGTCATTGTAGAGAAGCTCCTGAACTTAGTGTTGGATGTAAAAAAAACTAAATTAGTTTGTTTATATTGTGCTAAAGTATTTACGGGTGGTGGTATTAATCAATTTAAGTAACATTTAGTTGGAGCTAAAGGAGAAGTTGAACAATGTCGCAAATGTCCTCCTGATGTTCGACATCAAATGGTTTTGAATCATATTTCAATATGATACAAATATAATAGATTAACATATGAGCACCATTTCTAGACTTCTAGATGTTCTTGAGAAGTATGCACATGGAAATCTATTACAAAGTAAGATTACAAAGTGAGATGAAGTTTTTTAGGAATGCTGAACATGACTTTGGCCGAGCATCCGCAATAAATAATCGCACCCTTATGCCTCCAGGTATATAATTTTTATATTTAAAAATATTATTTGACATAGTCTTACATTTTTACTTATTATTTTTTTGTATAGATGAATGGTGGATGACATATGGAACTAGCGCTTCAAATCTACAACAGTTTGCTATATGAGTGTTAAGTCAAACTTGTAGTTCTTCAGGATGTGAGAGAAATTAGAGTATGTGTGAACATATTCATTCCAAGAAGAGAAATAGATTGGAGCACCAAAGGCTTAATGACCTTGTTTACGTCCACTGCAATCTAAGATTCAAACAAAAGTATTTTTCTTTTCTCTAATTCCTTAAATATTATTTTATCTTGTTTGTTTCAATTTTAATACTTATATTGTGTTTACCTTCACTTTTAATATATAGAAATTATTAGAAAGGATGAAATTATGATCTAATTAATGTTGAGACAATTTGTGACATTGAAAATTGGGTAGTAGAAGATGACCCGTCAATCTTGACAATGGAAGAAGTAGAGAGTTTTCACCAAGCTCTACAACTATGACCATACAAGATACTTTAGATGATGGTAATTAATGATTAATTATTTAGTGATAAATATTATTTAAAATAAAGTTTTGTTTAACACGTAATATTTATTTATTAATTGTGTTTGAAATGTAGATGTCATAAATGTTAATGATATTGAAGATGATTGTGACGATGAAGTTTCAAAGGAGCATGCTTGTGATTTATTAGGTGTTGACGAGATTGGCTCTATTCCATCGACATTTGATCCAAATTTTGCTCCTATGGACACAAAAGAACTTAATGTGTTAATTCAACAAAAGTAAATGTGTTATTGATTTAGAATTTATGTTATTGGATGTTTTGTTTTAAATATTTTATAATTTATATTTGGTTTGTGTTTGGATATTGAATTAAATTTATGTTGTTGGTTTATAATTTAAATTTGATTTATGCAAGTGTTGCATTGTAACTAGTTATGTGTTTTTTTATATGTGTTTTTTTTTGTTGACCCGGGTCAACCCATCTGACTCGTGACCCGCTCACTTAACCGGGTCGGGTTTCAAAAATATGGGTTATATCATACGGTTTGAGCTATGAAAGTACCAAGTATTTGTTGTAACAAGGTTATACAACATAACTCTAGATTAACTATTTAACAAGCAAAGTATTAACAGTGAATAAGATAACAAATACAAAACATGTTAGTATCAAACATTAAAGTCCATGTTGAGTTTATACTATACTTATTCTTACACCATTAGTGTAACTTTTTCACCTTGACATAATATGATGCGGATCAGCCCAACACCACGCATAATCATGCCAACGACCCATTGGAGGTGCCAATTGGGCCAATCACAAGAGCTAGAGCAAAGAAGCTTAAAGAATCATTGAATGGACTTGTTCAGAACATATGGAGCAAAATGGACCTAGAGGGGCTAGGGACATTTAAGGAGTATGAAGGGCAGCCTTTAATTCATCTAGTTCAGGTCCAAGAAGAGCCCAATTCGTGTGGAACAAGGGGTTGATGTGTCCGGCCCAATACCAGCCTTGTTAGGCTTGTTTTCCTAATGCTACAAGGATAAAAAGTCAGCAATTTATTCTCCTAATTAAGTAAGGAAGTTGGCCATATCTTATTCCTAAAGAGAGGAGGACTATTTAATGCTTTTCCTAACTTAGGAAGGAAAGTAATTAAATCAGCAACAAAGGAGGAAATTTGTTTTCCTATGTGTCCAAGTTAAACAAGGAAATCCAAGCTAATCAAGGACATCAAGGGGGCAGCAACACAAATTTTCCAAATCAGATTTCTCCTAGTTTATTTGGGACTTCTTAAAGGTGACAAATCTGATTCTAGCATATTTAGCATGATAATTTTTGGAATTTTATTACTTTTATTATTTTCTTCTTAGTTTTTGGGTTATTATTACTTATTTGGGTCAATTGTAAGTGGTCTTCACATAAGTCCACCTAAGGGGGGTCCATTAGGGTTTTCTTAAGTCTAGAGTCAGTATAAATAAAGGCACAACCTTCTTGCTGCACTTATTTTGTGTTGGTGGGATAATCTCCCTTCCTTGGTTCTCTAAAGAACTGAAAAACGACTTATCGAAGAACAACTGTCTTCGTGGCGTCATCCTTATACTTCTCGTTCGCGAATCAATATTTGTTGGGTGGGGGTCTCCGTTTCCAATAATGCTGGTGCCTAGGTACAAGTTATCTTTGTGTCACACTCCTATCAAACCTGATTTACTTGGCTTTCCGGGAATTGGTGTCTTTGTGCACTATATCTGAAATTGTAACTCAATTGGACATCATTTACTTAGGTTCCAGATTCAGACTTAACTCGTCGTAAACGAGTCTGTTTTGCGTCAACTTTTGAAATTCGCTTGCTTTCTGTTGTTTTCATTTCTTGCAGTTTATTTTCATCATATCCAATATATTTGGGTGTTGTTTCATTTTTTTTTCATATTTTGTTTCTGTTTTTTTATTCGAGTCTTCAGTTTCGTTCATATTTTGGATAGACTCGCTTGCTACTCGCGAGACTATCATCACAGTTTTGTTTTCCTTGTTTTCTGGTTTTTATTGCTTCTTGAGTCATATATATTTGGATTGCGCTGCCAAGTTGGTTTTATTTGGTGTTGGTTTCAGTTTCGCAAGAACCACAGGAAAGGGAGACGAGAGGTGTGAGCATATGAGGATATTGAGAGTAGTTTGAGCACAACACGAGCGACGTGAGGATAATTTTTTTTACCACTAACCAAGTTTTACAGGTACTATCATGTCAAACCAAAACAACACACCACCCCATCCCGAGACGTTCCAAATGACGCAGATGATGGAGAGGATGAATTTTGTGATGGGAAATGTGTGTGACAGACTTGATAGGGTGGAGAAACGTGGTAACGAGGCTAGTACAAGCACCCAAAATATGAGGAAGCTTGGGGCTGAACTGAAAGCAAACAATGTCGTTCGTGTTTCGCTCAAACTACTCTTAATATCCTCACACGCTCACACCGCTCATCACACCTTCCTGCGGTTCTTGCGAAACTGAAACCAACACCAAATAGAATCAACTATATATATGACTCAAGAAGCAATAAAAACTAGAAAACAAGCAAAACAAAACTGCGATGATAGTCTTGCGAGTAGCAAGCGAGTCTATCCGACATATGAACGAAACTGAAGACTCGAATAAAAACATAAACAAAAAATATGCAAAATGATGAAACAACACCAACATATGTGGGATATGATGAAAATAAACTGCAAGAAATGCAAACAACAGAAAGCAAGCGAATTTCAAAAGTTGACGCAAAACAGACTCGTTTACAACTAGTTAAGTCCAAATCTGGAACCTAAAGTAAATGATGTCCAATTGAGTTAACATTTCAGATATGGCGCTATATCAACCCAGATAGACAGAATATAAAGTTTGAGAAATTTACGATATGGTTTGATATACTGACGCAAAAACGTTATGAATTAGACCTGGTTAAACCCAAATTTGAAACCCAAAACAAACAATATCCAATTGACTCCAAATTTTATATGTGGTGCGATTAGGAGCCCAGTAATCAGAGTATAAAGTTGGACCTAATTCCGAGTTTATTTGATCCAATTTCTCTTGTTTAATTTTCTGCGGCAGAATCCAAAAAATGTCTTTTTGAACGGATTTTTTTTTTGCTTTTCTCTTTTCTCTATTTTTTTTATGGTACTGATATATTTTGAACAATAACAGAATGAAATAACAAATTTTCTTATATGCCGCAAATTCAAGGAGAAGAAGAAATTGGATACTAAGGAATTTTTTTGCGGAATCAACAAGAAACAAAAATTTCAGAAGGATATAACCTGATTAATGGAACCAAGCTCTGATACCAAATGATGCGAACCTTATGATTACATGGTCACGCAACTCACATGCAAAGACGCCAATTCCCGGAAAGCCAAGTAAATCAGGTTTGATAGGAGTGTGACACAAAGATTACTTCTAGCTAGGCTCCAACACTATTGGAAACGAAGACCCCCCACCCAACGAATATTGATTTGCGAATGAGAAGTATAAGGATGACACTACAAAGATAGTTGTTCTTCGATAAGTCGTTTCAGTTCTTTAGAGAGCCAAGAAAGGGAGATTATTCCACCAACACACAATAAGTGCACTAAAGAAGTTTATTGATCTGAAAATTGTGTAACCTTACATGTTTGGTTATGCCTTTATTTATACTGACTCTAGACTTAAGAAAACCCTAATGGACCCCATTTAGGTGGACTTATATGAAGCCCACTTACAATTGACCTAAATAAGTAATAATAACCCAAAAACTAAAAAGAAATGGCTTTTTTTGGTTTGGTTGAAACTCGGATTAGAGACAAGAATAAAGATAATGTTTCGCAACTTCTTCTGCGTAATTGGTCCTTCTTGTATAATTATGATTTCTCTTGTCGTGGTCGTATTTGGGTTTGTTGGAATGGTGAAGTTGTGAAGGTGGATGTCCTGGGAATGTCAGACCAGGCTATTCATGTTTCTGTCATGATATTAGCTACCAATATTTGTTTCAATGCTTCAATCATTTACGGAGACAATAATGCATCCTTACGTGAAGCTTTATGGTCTGATATAGTGAGTCGTGGTGATGGATGGGACTCAACCCTATGGATTCTTATGGGCGACTTTAATGCTATTCGCAACCAGTCAGAGAGGTTAGGAGGGTCTACTACGTGGGCTGGTCATATGGACAGATTGGAAACATGTATACGAGAAGTAAAAGTGGATGATCTTCGGTATTCTGGTATGCATTATACTTAGACGAACCAATGTCCTGAGAATCTGATTATGCGGAAACTAGATAGAGTGCTTGTGAATGAGAAGTGGAATATGACCTTCCCATTGTCGGAAGCGAGATTTTTGCCATCTGGTATGTCAGACCATTCTCCCATGGTGGTAAAAGTTGCTAGAAATGATCAGAACATAAAGAAACCATTTAGACTCTTCGATATGTGGATGGATCAAGAAGAGTTCATGCCCATGGTGAAGAAAGTATGGGATCAAAATTCAGGGGACTGTCCAATGTATCAGCTGTGTTGCAAATTTAGAAAGCTAAAGCAGGAATTGAAACTTTTCAATAAGACTCACTTCTCTAACATTTCTAATAGAGTCAAAGATGCAAAAGATGAAATGGATAAGGCTCAACAGGCTATGCATACAACACATGGGAACACAACTTTGTGCATGCGAGAAAGGGATGTTGTTCGTAACTATGCTTCTACTGTTAGGGCTGAAGAGAGTTTCTTCAAACAGAAGGCTAGGATACAATGGCTTAGGTTGGGGGATCAGAATACTAGCTTCTTTCACAAATCAGTAAATGGAAGACATAATAGAAGTAGGCTTCTCTCAGTTACAAGGGAGGATGGGGAGGTTGTAGAAGGACACGAGGCAGTCAAATCAGAAGTAATTGCGTACTTCCAAAGTGTGTTAGGAGTGAAATAGATGCCCGAGGGTTTGAATGAGGAAGTGGCAGAATCAGCAATTAACTTGAAATTGTCTTCAACGCAATAGCATGTACTAGCTCAAGATGTAACAAGGGAGGAGATTAAGCATGCTATGTTTAGTTTGAAAAACAACAAAGCCCCTGGTCAGGATGGTTTCAACGCAGGTTTCTTCAAAAGAATGTGGCACATAGTTGGGGAAGATGTAATCAACGTTGTTAGCTCCTTCTTTCAGACTTGTAGAATGCTTAAGGAAATGAATGCTACATCCATTTTCCTTGTTCCTAAAGTTGTTAATCCTACGAGGTTGACAGATTTCCGTCCTATATCTTGCTGCAATACAGTTTACAAATGCATCGCTAAGATTCTAGCGTGTAGAATCAAAGCTGTTTTGCCATTCTTAATAGGTCCGTATGAGACAGCTTTTATCTCTGGACGAAGAATCAGTGACAGCATTATGTTGTCTCAGGAACTAATGAAAGGCTATCATAAATCTACGGGACCTGCTCGTTGTGCTATGAATGTAGATCTGATGAAGGCTTATGACTCTGTCCGGTGGGATTTCGTTGATGCCACGTTAATAAAAATGGGATTTCCTCGAACAGTAACTGATTGGATCATGGTCTGTGTTACATCATGTCAATTCTCTATCAACATCAATGGTGAGTAGCAGGTTACTTTCAAGGGGAGAGTGGGCTGAGACAAGGTGACCCACTATCTCTATATTTGTTTGTTCTATGTATGGAAATCCTTTCGGGGCTGTTCCGCAAGATGAGTGCCGATCAAAACTTTAAGTTCCACTGGAGATGCAAGAAGGACAAAATTTCCCATCTTTGTTTTGCAGACGACTTGATGATTTTTAGCAAAGGGGATGTAAACTCAATTCGTATGATCAAAAATGTACTCACTGGGTTTCAAGATCTATCGGGTCTGCATCCAAATCCAGACAAAAGTGACATTTCTTGAGCGGTTTGTTAGATGCTGAGAAAGAACAGATTATTCATATTCTTGGGTTTAGAGAGGGGGAGCTCCCTATGAAATATTTGGGAGTGCCCTTTATCTCATCCAAACTGAAGGTTGTCGATTGTAAAGGCCTCGTGGATCGACTCACCTCTAAAGTTCGACACTGGACTTGTAGAACTCTCTCGTATGCAGGACGAGTACAACTGATTAATTCAGTTTTATTTTCCATCCAGGTCTATTGGGCATCTCTCTTCCTCTTACCTGGGCAAGTAATAAAAAGTGTTGAGCAAATTATGAGGTCCTTTCTTTGGTCAGGTTCAGATATGAGAACTATCAGGGCTAAAGTGGCTTGGGAATAGGTATGTCTTCCAAAAAAGGAGGGGGGGCTAGGAATAAAAAGGATAACAGAATGGAACAAGATTGCTTTGTTGAAACACATATGGAACCTGTGCAATGACTCAGATGGTTCAATCTGGTCTACTTGGATTAGATCCAATCTATTGCGAGGTAGGAATTTCTGGACAATCAAGGCACCAGAGAATTGCTCTTGGGCTTAAGGAAAGATCCTAAAGCTCATATCATTAGCATGGCCGAAGATGCAGTACATCATAGGAGATGGCATGAAAACCTCTCTATAGTTTGACAATTGACATCCTCACAACCCGCTCGCGGATTCTTATGGTGAAAGATTCATCTACAATTCAGGTATAGGAAATAACGCGAGGGTGAATGTGCTGATTAGTAACTCAGAATGGAGAATCCTTACCACTCAATCTATTAGCTGGCACCCTATTGTAGAAGTTATTCCTTCCAATCCTAAGATGGGGCAGAAGGATGAGATTGTGTGGTTGGATTCACTAAATCACAAATTCTCAGTCAAAGTAGCTTGGGAGCAACTAAGATTTCATAATCAGGTTGTTGAATGGCATGACATTGTGTGGTTCAAGAATGCTGTTCCAAGACATTCCTTTCTTCTATGAGTGGTTGTCCAACAAAAGCTCACAACTCAGGATAGACTTCATCGGTTTGGTATACATGGTCCCAATCGATGCTCACTCTGTCTCCGCAACAATGAAGATCATAACCACCTGTTCTTTGAATGCTCTTATACTAAAGCAATATGGTGGCATGTTTGTGACAGATGCGACATTCCAAGAATGACGAAAGGGTGGGAGGAATGGATTTGATAGGCAACTGTTACGTGGCATGGTAAAAGTTTCATCAATTTTTCTCGTAAATTGGGTTTCCCGGCTACAGTGTATTATATCTGGCAAGAACGAAATGCAAGGATATTTGCAGGAATGTCTAGAACTCCAAATTTGGTCTTTGATCAAATAGAATGTATCATTCGTGAAAAGCTTGATTTGATGAGGAACGCTCTCCCGACAGATGAAAACATAAGAATCCAAAGCGCTTGGAGGGTCAATAACATAGACTTTTAAATTGATATTTAGCTGGTTGTATTGGTATCCCTAACAAATCTAGTTAAGTCGAGGTGTCTGCTTTATGGCTTCCTGTAGCCATTTGTTGTTTTATGTTTTCGTGCACATTGTAAATCTGGGGTATGCCCCTTATGATCTTTGTATATTCTTCTTTTAATATATCTATCAACTTATCAAAAAAAATAATAATAAAAATCTGAAAATTATAATGCTAAATATGCTAGAATCAGATTTGTCACCCTTAAGAAGTCCTAAAATAAACTAGGAGAAATCTGATTTGGAAAATTTTTGTTGCTGCCCCCTTGATGTCCTTGATTAGCTTGGATTTCCTTGTTTAACTTGGACAAATAAGAAAATAAATTTCCTCCTTTTTTGCTGATTTAATTACTTTCCTTCCTAAGTTAGGAAAAGCATTGAATAGTCCTCCTCTCTTTAGGAATAAGATATGGCCAACTTCCTTACTTAATTAGGAGAATAAATTGTTTACTTTTTATCCTTGTAGCTTTAGGAAAACAAGCCTAACAAGGCTGGTATTGGGCTGGACACATCAACCCCTTGTTCCACACGAATTAGGCTCTTCTTGAACAAGCTGGGGTATGCACCTAAACTAGATGAATTAAAGGTTGGCCTTCATGCTCCTTAAATGTCCCAAACCCCTCTAGGTCCATTTTGCTCCATATGTTCTGAACAAGCTCATTCAATGCTTTTTTTAAGCTTTTTTGCCCTAGCTCTTGTGATTGGCCCAATTGACACCTCCAATGGATCGTTAGCATGATTACATTTGATGTTGAGCTGATCCACATCATTAAGTTATATAAATAACTAATATATTTTGTGTGTGTGTGTATATATATATATATATAATGTTTTAAAATAATTAATGGGTAAAGTTTTCTTTTTAGTTTGACAAAAAAAAAATTTATAATAAGCATATCTACTTTTGTTTAAAAGAGGGGTACTCTGTATTATTTTAAAAGCAAACCAAATTTTTTTTTAAAGAGACTTATTTTAATTTAAAGTAAAGGAAATATATTAAACAAACACTACTTTAGATGAATAAAGAATGTTTTAAAACAACAATAATACCAAACGAGCATTAATTGTTATTTACTTTGCTTTCAAAACAAAACAGATAAATACTGGCTTTAAATAAAAAAAAAGTTAAAATCACGTGTGCTTTAAAAAGTAAGACAATAGCAAACATGCACTCTATATTTGATTTCCTTTTTTTTATTACAAAAAATAAAGAATTCATTTAATGAGCATTTGGGGTTTTTGACAAAATGATACTGGAGAATATTGTAAATCCCGAGAAAAAAACCAAGGCTGGATTAAATTAAAGAAAATAAACTAAACTAAAAAAAGTGGGGGCAAGAACGAATACACTTATAGAAAATGGGGCCTAAATGCAAATAAGAATAATTATAGAGCATAAAATACTCCTATTCTCACCAAAAACAGATCTGCAGCTATGTAAAGAAAGAAAAGAGGGAGTTTTTATATCTATTTTTTTACAAATCAAGAGTGAAACACCAAAATTTCAAGAACCCATCCCAGATTGAGGATTATATGTAAAATAAACCCTGGTGGGAAAGGGATTAACAAGAAAAATTGAACAAGAAGAGAAGAGGGGAGGGTCTGCTATCATTAGAAAGAAAAGGAGGGATCGAAGCCTTGATTCGCACCAGGTAAGATATTATAAACCTGGTTTTATGAGTTATTTCAAGTCGATTATGAATTGATGCCTGGATGTAAATTTATATTGAGATCTTAGACTTGAATTGAAAAAAAAAAAGGAAGTAAGAGTTGTTAAAGTAAAGAACTTCGTATGTTGTGTGTAAATGGAAAGGTGATGAATCTGGACAGTTTCGTCTCTTGACCATCAAAGAGATTTTGGGTAGGAGAATGAAGGAATTAGGATTAAGTTCCTTCATAGAAATTGTAGTTTTAGATGTTTACTAACTAATGAAATTGGTCTTGCTCAATTTTGAGTCATAGAACTCCAGTTATGGGTCACCAACCGAGACTGGGTCATGACATACCCTATAGGGTAGTAGGTCTGGTTCATTGATGAGCAATTTTGACTATCTTAGAGGCAGAACTGGGTTCTCCTCAAAACATAGAACTTGTAGCCTCATGTATTACCTTTCCAACGCCATAAATTTTGCTTGAATTGGAGTTCTATAACTCCAGATATAGTTAAAAATCTGAGGAGAGGTCAGACAGTAACAGTTCAAAAACAAGACAGTAACAGTTCGATGTCTAGAGACAGTAACAGTTCAAAAACAAGACAGTAATAGTTCAAAGTTTAGACAGTAACGGTTCAAAGTCTAGACAGTAACGGTTCAAAAATCAGACAGTAACAGTTAAAAAACAAGACAGTAACAGTTCGATATCTAGACAGTAACAGTTCAACGTCTAGACAGTAACGGTTCAAAAACAAGACAGTAATAGTTCAATGTCTAGGCAGTAACAGTTCAATGTCTAGACAGTAACAGTTCAAAAATAAGACAGTAACAGTTCAAAAATGGACAGTAACAGTTGGACAGTAACAGTCCAAGTGTTTGTTAATGAGCGATTTTGACTATCTTAAAGGCAAAAATGTGTTCTTCTCAAAACATAGAACTTGTAGCCTCCTGTCTTACCTTTCCAACGCCACAAATTTCGCTTGAATCGGAGTTCTATAACTGCAGATATAGTTAAAAATTTGAGGAGAGGTCAGACAGTAACAGTTCAAAAATGGGTAGTAACAGTCCAAGTGTTTGTTAATGAGTGATTTTGGCTATCTTAGAGGCAGAACTGGGTTCTTCTCAAAACATAGAACTTGTAGCCTCATGTCTTACCTTTCCAACGCCATAAATTTCGCTTGAATCGGAGTTCTATAACTCCAGATATAGTTAAAAATATGAGGAGAGGTCAGACAGTAACAGTTCAAAAACGAGACAGTAACAGTTGAACAGTGATAGTCCAAATATAAAGAAAGGAATGATAACTAGGATTGGACAAAGAACGACAATAATAATTAGTGAAATGAGAAAAACATAAAGTACTAAGAAATGACTGAAAGAAAGACTTATTGGTTGTTGATATGGTTATTATAAAACATATCCTTGAGTGAGGAAAATTTATGAGATAAACCTGTGATTTGCAGAAGGGACCACAGACGTGGTGCAACAACAGCAGCAGGGGAGCACAAGTAGAGCTTCT
>Ga0325414_1000325_pt1 | contig 36595 bp, 20 predicted proteins | sample PopdelMetagenome_8_FD_206183 | JGI IMG/M metagenome (GOLD analysis project Ga0325414, IMG submission 206183) | Populus deltoides microbial communities from Bellville, Georgia, United States - Leaf-PdKOR-R3 | ecosystem: Host-associated > Plants > Phyllosphere > Phylloplane/Leaf | place: USA... | reverse complement strand
TGATATATATATATATATATATATATATATATATATATAATCATAACACAGCACGGCAAAATGGAAATATATATATATATATATATATATATATCGAACGGGAATATTTGACTGCAGAATCAATTTGACGTCCTCAGGACATTTACATTTCCTATTTTCTTTCTGTGACAAAATCATTATTGTTGATATAATTGATAGCTCCAGCAGTTTAGCCTTTCTTTTGTATATAGTTTTAGGGTTTCGCTTTACAAATCGGCATTCTCTATAGTCCATGCTGGGATGACACTAATGATGCTATCATGAACCCTAATGATTTTCCTATGACATTAGATGCTGTCTATGAGTAATCAATTTTAGAACTCTGGTTAATCAAAGCATCGAACAAGATGACATCCCAACTTCCAATAGAGTAGAAGCATGCAACGAACAAGATGGTTGATTTTTTCTTTTTATTTTTTTTTTGCGTCATAGTTGCTACGATCATCATCGTTATCAAATATATTATTATCTTGATCTATTATCTCCTGTATGATTAATTGGTTCATTTTCTACCGAATAAAATTAATAAATCCGATAAAAAAGATAGAAAATATTTGAATTTGTTTTTGTATTAATTAGGACGACTATCGTTTTAAAACCACAAAACAAGAACGAGATGTGAATTAATCAAAAGCTCTCATTTCTTTCGTGATCCGACCAGAAAAACGAAGAAGATCGAAGAGACATTTGAAATCATTTCTTTTTTATTAATGGGGAGGTTTAGGGTTTTAAGTGTGTTTATCTTTGTATTTTTTATGTTTTTTTCACAACCAACCACAGTTTAAAACACAATAAAATTTATTTATTTTTGTCTTTTAAAAATAATTTTTTTAAATTAATTTTTTTATATTTTTATATTATTTTTTGTGTTAATATTTAAAATAATTTTTTAAAAATACAAAATAAATATTTTTTTAAATAAAAATTACTTTAAAAAACCATTACACCAATATCTAAATCGTGTGGGGGAATCCCTGTTCCCCTACACACAATTCACTGTGGATTACAACAGTAATCCACAGTGTTTTTCCTTTTTTTTTTTGCTAACTTTCCTCTTTTTTATTTTTTTTTAAATTATTTTTGTTGATTTTACTTTTTAAATATTGACCTGATTAAAATTTTTGCTTCATAATTTTTTTCTTTAAAATAATATGGATTGCTGGGATGTTTTTCCACATAGTTGTTCTATTTTATTTTTTTATTTTTCAAAATTATATCTATCGATTTTTTTAACTGGTTGAGAATTTTTTTTCTTTAAAACATTGTTGATTGCTACAGTGTTTCTCTGCATGGTTTTTTTATGATTTTTTCCGAAATTATCTTTTTCTATTTTATTTTTTAATATTGAGATGGTTAAAAATTACAATTACAATATGTGAGGAAAGCACTGTAACTTTCCTCGAAAATTACTGTTGATTGCTACAATGTTTTTTCCCACATGGTTTTTTTCTGTTTTTATTATGTTTTTCCCTAAAATTATCTTTGTCAATTTTATTTTTTAAATATTAAGCTGATTAAGAATTGCAATTACAAGTAAAAGCAAGTTTTTCCTCACAAAACACTATGGATTGATACAGTTTTTCCTCACATGGTTTTTTTTCAGTTTCCTTTGTGTTTTTTTTTTGTAATATATTTTTTAAAATTATCTTCGTCGATTTTATTTTTTTTAATATTGAGTTGGTTAAAATTTAACTTTGTAATAAAGCTTAATTATATGTGGAAAATATTGTAGTTTTGCTCATAAAACATTGTAGATTACTGCAGTGTCTCCCCGCCTGGTTTTTTTTTGTTATAATTTTTTTCAAATTATCTTTTTCAATTTTATTTTTTTAATATTGAGTTATTTGTGAATTACAATTACAAGTCATTACAAATAAGGCTAAATCATGTGAGGAAACATTGTAACTTTTATCACAAAACACTGTGGATTGCTACAGTGTTTCCAACATGATTTTTTTGTCTTTTTTTTTGTGTTTGTTTTGTTATTTTTTTTTCTAAAATTGTCTATGTCATTTTTTTTTAATATTGAGCTGATTAATAATTTAGCTTTGTTATTTTTTTTCTTTAAAACACTGTGAATTGTTGCAGTGTTTTCCCATGTGATTTTTTAATGATTTTTTTCAAAATTATCTTTGTCGATTGTTTTTTGAATATTGAGTTGGTTAAAAATTATAATTACAATAAAGTTAAATCATACGAGGAAAGCGTTGTAGTTTTTCTCACTAAACACTATGGATTGCTACAATATTTTTCTAAATGGTTTTTTAGTTTATTTTATTGGGAAAATCTCTATAGTTTTCCTCACAAAACATTGTCAATTGCTGCAATGTTTTTTCTCATGGTTTTTTTTCCTTCCAAAATTATCTTAGTTGGTTTTTTTTTAATATTAAGATGGTAGAGAATTTAGCTTTGTAATTTTTTTTGCTTTTTATTAATTGAAAAGCTAAATCATGTGACGAAAGTAGTGTATCTTTCCTCACAAAACACCATAAATTGCTACAAATTATTTTTTTCAGTCTCTAAATTTTTGATCACCAACATAAATTTTTTTTTTTGTCATGAAATATTTGTTTCATCATACCTTTAATTTCTATTATTTATTTAGAACTGGTTTACAATTATAACATTATCAAATATATTTATTTTATAAGCTCGCGGCAGTACACGGATGTCATCTCATTGTTACTATATTTTATAAGATACCGTTGATATACTTAAATACTTAGATAATTAGCACCTAAACCGTAATAATAATAATAATAAGTGATTTATATATATCCCATCAATCAATCAATCACTCATCACAATTATGAATTAAATCTCAATAGAAATTGCACTGAAACAATACTTGGAACTTTTCTGACTGGGTTCCAACAGATGCCAGCCGAAAATGGAGTCAAAGTGGAAAATATTGAGATTTGAGACATCTACGAATCCTAATACAGTTCAAACGCATGACATTGAGAATTAATTTAATCAAAAGTAATGTGATCGAAAATCATTGGACCCCTCAATCGTGGTAAAGTGGTGCCGCCATGGCATCCCATGGAAACATGGTTGTGCTCCATCCCTCCAAAATCCTTGCCTCAATTCATGGTTTCTTGTTTAATATTCTTAATTAAGTTTGATAACACTAAACTAAAGCTAATAATAATAATCATTAAAGAAAATTGATTTTAAAACTTGGGGTCTTGGTTTCACATTGAAAAAGAAATATACTTACCAGTGTGGTCTTTGTACTTACCAAAACCACGAGCAAAAGGTGCCGAGACATCCATGATGTTGTGTTTGTTTTTTTGTTTTATGGTGTTGTAATGATTATTTTTTAAAATATTTTAAAATATTATTTTTTATTTTATAAATTTATTTTTAATATCAGCGCATCAAAATAATCAAATAATTTTAAAAATAAAAATTTAATAAAACATTATAACGCAACCTAAATATCATTTGGTCCTATTTATTTTTGTGTTATAAAGTATTTTTGAAAAAAATTAAAAGTTTTTTAATTTTTTCTCTACTTTAAATTAATATATTTTTAGTTTTTTCATATGATTTTGATGCAATGATCTTAAAAATAAATAAATAAATATTATTTTAATATATTTTTAAATAAAAATTATTTAAAAAAACAAAAGCCCAACACTCTCTAAACCCAAAATAGTCTACGTAAAAGTAAAGATTTTTTTGTTTAGGAGAAGTAAAGATTGTGAGTATATGGCAACACCCTTAATTATCTCTTGGACACCGGACGTATATAACATGGTGGTGGTCAGCTTACTCTCATGCAGACATGGCTTGTCCCTACTTGTCTGTGAGATTCCATAACCATCACCCTTTAATAGGGTCCCATACAGCATTTGAAATTAAAAAATTAAAAAAATTATGTTTAAAATTTGTTTTGATAGGAGGAGAAGGAGAGTTCAGGGTGTGGGAGTTCTTCAATAATTCACAAGGTAACAAACGAAAGTCACATTCGAAACAAATACCTTTTTCAATTATTGATGTATGTTTGGTTTGGGTTCTAAGAAATTTTGATTTGATGTTTTGAGGAAAAACAAGAAGTGAATGGAACTTTTCAATAGTTATAGAATTCCTTGATGGAGATGATTAGAAAATGTAATTGGAAAAGATTAGGATAAAACGAGAAAAATTTATAGTGCTCGTTAAGTAATTAATAAAATTATATTAGCCTTGTCAAAAAACTATCACAGCTTAATAATTTAAATTATTAAGTGAGATTTCAAGATATATTTTATATTATTCTCTAACACACTCTCTCAAGTGAAACTTTTTAGGCTTGAAACTTGTATAAATTCACATTACCTTGTGTTTAATTCTTATCAAATAAATAAGGATAATACGATTCGACCTCGTGACCGCTTAATCATCAAGATTTTGATACCATATCAAATAATCAATTCAATCTAAAAGTTTAAGTTATTGGATTGAAATGATTATTTAATAAGCCTATTAGCTGTTACGTGAGGTTTAATTAAAAGAAAAAAATAGACATGAAGAGAATATAAAATCCATAACCTATAAAAAATGATAAGAATTTTTTTTTAATTTTTCTGGTTATATATTTCTATTTTTGTAAAGTAGATTCGTAAAATAAATAATAAAATATCAATATATAGTTATTTTATAAGCACCATAGAATTACTTGATAAAATAAAACGTGATAATACCCTTAATTAAAATTATTCTTCATTTCCCTTTAGAAATGATTATGCATGCATAAATGCAACACAGATAGATTTCTTTTTTAAAAAATAATTTCGTATGGATCTAAAATCTATGTTGTAAGAAATTCGTGGAAGTGCATTTTTCTTTAAACTAAGTTTCTATATTGAAAGTGTTTGGGAACGTGGTTTAACCTGTATTTTTAAAAAATTTGAATTTTTTTATTAAAATTTAATATGATTTGTATATTTTGAATCGTTTTGATATGCTGATGTCAAAAATAATTTTTAAAAAATAAAAAAACATCATTGACATATATTTTGGTACAAAAAGTTATTTGAAAAGCACCCGTAACTACACTGTCAAACACGCTCTCCTTGTAGAAACAGGTGCTCTGCTTCAGCAAGCAACGTCCAACAAGTGCTTAGACTTTTTTTAATGAATTAATAAAGCTGATATGCTCAATTTAATTTCTTAATTATAGAGATAATATATCTTAATACATGGTTAACTATTTGGAATATGCATTTTAGCAAAGATTTAATGATATAACTTCTTGAGATAAAATTTATTTACGATGCTTTTAAGATATATTCTTCAAATACATGCAAACATCATAAATGCCAAATATTTAGCAACTAAAGGGAATAAAACATTTAATACTCAATCTCTACCATAGTTTTTTTTTTTTTTTTCTAACCATACCAGAAGTTACATGGTATTCTTGGATTAATCCCACCTCTTTATTTGAATAAAAATAGACTAATAAAAAATTTATAAGAATTTTACTTTTTATAATATGATCTCATATATAATTTCTGGATAACTAAATAGAAAACACATCTCTTTTTAGTCATTAAATTAACCCCATAAATAGTATCCTTCATCTAAGATCGAAGATATGAAAATACCCTTTATTAACCTTCTACTTAGATTTATTCCAACTTTAGGTTAATTATGGCATCACTTTTATATTGGAATTTCTTTTGCCATGTTTAATATTGTGGTGTAGTGTATTTTTAAAATATTTTTTCTTTAAAAATATATTAAAATATTATTTATATATATATTTTTTTAACATCAAAATCATAAAAAAATATTTTCTAAGAATAAAAGCCACGTAACATTCATCACAATCCACTTTCTTAGGTTACATTAAAGCAAGAACATGATCATAGAAATACAAGACTACTCATTTACAATTTAAATAATACTACTCTTAATTCTTTCATAATTATCATCATCATTTAATCGAGTATTTTATATATATATATATATAATGCACATAATGATAGCCAAGAGGGAACAATTAGAGGACAAAGAGTACTTTTCAAAGGAGATTTTTCAAGAGTAAGCATGCATGCATAAAAATAAAATGTCTAATTTCATTGGGTGACGGGGTCGAAGAATTGGATGCCAATCATGCATCACCACATCAGAGAGGATGATAGAGCCAAGAGAGCTTCCACTTGTCGCAATCCTAATGGGTCTGTCACATCTCCTCCTGCATGCTCCCTTCAAGAGACTGCCTTAATTTCCCGATATGTGCTTGGAATCTTAAAAAGGCAGGCTGAAGGTTTTTGAACATGTTTTTTATATTTAAAAATAAAATAAATTAAAATTATTTTTTATATTTTTTTTACGTGAATACACCAAAATCATAAAAAAATATTAATCTAATATTTTTTCAAAATAAATATACTTTTAAAACAAAAATTACCGTGCTATCGAGCAAAATACAACACCATTTGATGATTAACTTGCTAGGATGGTTCATCACTTATCAATTCTTGCTCCCTTGTTTATTCCAATGAGATTAGCTGGAAAGACCCATAAATCTTGCTAAAGATCATAATCCGTACCTCTTTTTATATATTTTATCGGGCCTAATTTTCGAGTCCCTCTTCTTATAATTCCAATTGAAAGTAATTTGACTCAATGATCCGACTTTTTTTTTTAGTTTAATATAAGTGTCCGGGCAGCTTGCGTACACCTCGACTAATCCCACGGACCCTGAAGTTAACGACCATGTAGACCTTCAGTGGCCATCATATAAGCAACCACAGAGGGAGCAAATCTTTTAGTCCCAAACTCTTACCATTGAATCACTACCTAGATGGTTATGATCCGACTTTTTTATTTAGCTACATGGTTGGATCAAAACCAAGATAATCAAACGGTGGCTCTTGAATCGTCCTGATTACAAGAAAAAGAGTTGATTTGAGACAATTTGAAGTAGAGGATTTGATTGAACCATATGGGCAAAGTAAGGGACCACAAGTGATTTCAAGCCATGATTATTTCTACACGAGAGAGATGGAGCAACTGGAAAAGGGAAAAAAAAATAGTAACATTCAACCTTCTTGACTGTAATGATTAGATGGAGCAACTCCTGGAGGCTCTAGTCCTTTTCTTTCCTCTAAATTTGCAAACCAGGTGAGGGAGAGCTATAATTTAATTTTTCAAATAATTGGGTTTTATCTTTTATTATTATTATTATTATTATTATTATCAATGAAGATGTTTCGGTCAGCTTGTACATACTTCAATTAATTTTATTCTGAAATTTATAAAACTCGAACTAATAATTTCTAGAGAACAAAACTAGCTGGCAATGAAAATTCTTTTAAAAAATAAATTTTTTAATGGATGCAACCCAAATTTTGTTTTTTATCAGAATTAAATCATCAAAAGCATGTTCCTTGAACTTGTTACAAGCTGATTGAAAATTCTTGGATCACCCTCCTAAAAAAGATAGCTCTTTTCTTTATTTTAATCTGGTTATTTCTTGAATGGAAGTGAAATATATCCACAATTAACCCTAAATCGACTTTACACCATCCCATCTACGAATTTTCTTAAATGGGATCCATCATGAAAGCAAGAGGGTGTCCCGCGATGTACAAGAACATGTAGCTTCAAATTGCAATTCTCTGGAGTGGTTGAGTGTATAGTACAATAATGGAAGAACAGCAAGACCCCATGCATCCTTTTATTTTTTGTGCACTAATTTGAGAAATTTTCCTTAAAAATCACTCGATAGAACTAAGCAACTACTCAACTAGCATTGTCTCTCGAAAAGAGGACATATTTTCCTCCTTCGCATGACATAATAGCAAGATCACAGATAATCGAAGGTGACTGACATGGACTAATAAATAGTAATTTGCCCCCAAATTGCAAAAAAAAATAAAGACCAAGATGTGTATCTTATCATGGAATTGTCTAACATGTTATTTAGCAAATTTAATTTTGTTTATGTACCCATCTCATGGGACAATGCCCCCCCAAACAGGCAGATCCCACAAGTTCTTAGATTTAACAATCTTGTTTACAGCGAGTTTGGCAGTATGGTTGCGGGTGCTTTTCAAATAGCTTTTCGTGCCGAAATACATGCCAATGATGTTTTTTTATTTTTTAAAAATTATTTTTGACATCAGCACATCAAAACGATCTAAAAAGTACAAACCGCACTCAATTTTAACAAAAAAAAAATTCAAATTTATACAAAACGCAGGTACAAACGCAGTACCAAACATTCTCTTAGATTTATCTAGCACGTAACTCAGATCGTGCGTGTTTATTATTGTAATGCATGATATTTTTCAAGTATATATTTTGTTTTAGAATATATTAAATTATTATTTTTATTTTTAATACCAACATATTAAAATTATTAAAAAATATTAATTTGATATTTTTTTTAAGTTTAATATATTCTTGAAAGGTGCTCGGATATAGTTTCAAATACAAATACCAATCGTCATTGATTTTAAAAGTATTTAGCTACTAAATTAGAAAGTTGAAAATGATAATGTTTTTATGAAAATGATAAACTTTATGCGTGGAATAAAATGCCCACCCCAAGGTCGAGGGGAATCCAAGGTTTGTCCCATGAAAGAACAAATTTAGGGTTTCACTGTCCTTTTCCTTTCCCTACATTCCGCAAAAAGAATGGGATGCTGAAATTGGGAAAGAAGGTTTTCCTGTGAAAAATTCTCTTATTTTGTAATTTGAAACGTGCAGTGTTTTTTTTTTTTAAAAAAAACTTTGTTAATAAGTTAAGAGATAAAATCCCACAGTAAAAATTAAATATAATATTATCTGAAAAATATTTTTAGATATTACCTTCTCAAATTACTGTTGATTCTCCTTCTTGACTTTGCCCGTCCTGTTTATTTTTGCATTTTAAAAATATTTTGGAAAAATTTAATTATTTTATATTTGTTTATTTGTTTTAAATTAATATTTTTTTAGTGTTTATAGATATTTTGATACGCTGATATTAAAAATAATTTTTAAAAAATATTATTTTGATTCATTTCTAAATAAAAACTATTTTAAAAAATTACCATAACAACATTTTAAAAAATAAAAAAAATTAAAATATAAAAAAACCTCAGCAATTCAAAACTTACAGTATCACCAAAGGTGTGATGGAAAAGTGTAAACTCTTTTTTTTTTTTTTTTTGGTTGACACTGCAATGATATCATGATAGACCTAAAAAAACTTTTGCACATTTTTTCAGCTTTGTAATTTCACATCAGCACTCTATCAAGTTAGGCCTTACTTATCTACATTTTCCTTTTCTCTCATATTTGGTCAAATCTTTCTAGGGGAAAAAGTGAGAGAGACAATGAGGTCTGAACTTGATTGTTAACAAGAAAATAGTTGTTGGTATTTTTTAAAAAAATATATTAAAATATATCAAAATCATTGAATTACCATTAAAAAATATATAAATTTAATGTTTTTTAATAGATAATCATACTTTTAAAAATTATAAAAAAATAGAAATTACCACACCTTCAAATAAATGCTTACAATGTTATAAAAAAGAAAAACAAGGATAATTACATGATATTTAAAATATTTTCAGCTCTTCATAAATTATGCCATCCCAAAACTAAATCTATGAAGATTTAGCCTTTTTACTCGTATCCAAATCATTAAAGTTATGAAAATCATATTAAATCTACTTAATAACTCTTGTTTAATCATGACTCAAAATAAGAAATTATTTTCACAAATCATGTCTAAGAGAGATCTAGATCTTAAGTTTATGGAAATTTATCCTTTGCCACCATACCCAAATCCATAAATTTATGAAAGCAACCTCTTTCCCACCATGCATTGCCCCATAAATGGAGGAACAAATCTATTTGGCTAATTACTGTATCAAGATTAGTATTAAAATACATCCTCTAAACATTAGTCAATATTAATTAATTAAAATAAGGTCCAAAAAAGTGGGGCTACTCTACTCTACACTTCAATGCATCAACATAAGTATCAAAACCCAAAACACAACGACAGTTGCAGTCTCACACAGTAGAGAACCCAGAGAGAGAGAGAGAGAGAGAGAGAGAGAGATTTTATGCAGCTTTCATTCACTCATCACTGCTCATTGTCATTTCTCGTGAAAAAGCCCGAAGAGAACAATTCCTCTTCTCTTTTTCAGATTCGGACCCTTAAAGCTCCCTCTCTCTCTCTTCCCTGGCTAAAACCCACCTGTACTAAAATTAAATACAAAACAAGAAACATAGTACTGTGTACTTTCTTTTCTTGCTTCCCTCAACTTCACACTTTCCTTTCACTTACATAGGCCTTGAACCATTTTCTTCTTGTTTTGTTCTTTGATGTATATTGATAAATATGAGTACATTTACAGCCCATGCTCTATAATGCATTAATCCTTTGTCGTCTTTCTTTGGTCTGTTCTCTCTTGTTCTTTCCTCTTCCTTTGATGTGGGTCTTTTTGTTTCCAAATCACATTTCTTTGATCACTTCAGACTGTGCATTGCTTTGATTCCAATGAAATCTCAAATGGGGTTTTCTTGAATTGTTAAATAGTCATTTGGGGTTTGCATTTTTTTGGTCGTTGCTTGATGAAACACCTCTCCAAGTCCCCATCGAAGTGTTCTTGCTGAAAAGGTTGATTCTTTGATCAAAAGATCAAAACTTTATTGTCGAAGATAAGTGGGGTTTTAGGACATGGTAATGTTCCTGAGCTGGGGCGTGAAGAAATTTTGAGTTCTTGCACTGAACAAGTGTTAACCCAGGAATAAAAGACCAACTCAATAATGGCATTTTCATGCTTGGTGTGTCTTTTTCTTGGGTTTTTATCAAAGTCTTTGTTAGTGACTGCTCAGTTGGATGATCAAGCTATACTGTTAGCCATTAACAGAGAGCTTGGAGTCCCTGGGTGGGGTGCCAACAACACAAATTACTGCAAGTGGGCTGGCATTAGCTGTGGCTTGAATCATTCAATGGTTGAAGGGCTTGACCTTTCAAGGCTTGGCCTTCGAGGTAACGTGACTCTAATCTCTGAGCTCAAAGCACTGAAGCAGCTTGATCTTTCTAGCAATAGTTTTCATGGTGAAATTCCTTCAGCTATTGGGAACTTGTCTCAGCTTGAATTTCTTGATTTGTCTTTGAATAAGTTTGGAGGCGTGATTCCTATGGAGTTGGGTAGTCTTAAAAACCTCAAGTCATTGAACCTTTCTAATAACGTGCTTGTAGGACAGATACCTGATGAGTTTCAAGGTCTAGAAAAGCTGGAGGATTTTCAAATTTCTAGTAATAAGCTGAATGGTTCTATTCCATCTTGGGTGGGTAATTTGACAAACTTGAGGGTTTTTACTGCCTATGAGAATGACTTAGGTGGTGCAATTCCTGATAATCTAGGTTCAGTTTCTGAGTTAAAGGTGTTGAACCTTCATTCCAACATGCTTGAAGGGCCAATACCAAAGAGCATTTTTTCTATGGGGAAGTTGGAAGTCTTGATTCTTACGCTGAATCGGTTGAAAGGTGAGCTTCCTGAATCAGTTGGCAACTGCAAAGGCCTCTCCAATATCCGAATTGGAAACAATGATCTTGTAGGAGTCATCCCTAAGGCTATTGGGAATGTTAGCAGCCTCACATATTTTGAAGTGGCCAATAATCATATGTCTGGTGAGATTGTGTCTGAGTTTGCTCAATGCTCTAATCTAATCCTCTTAAATCTGGCCTCAAATGGATTTACTGGAGTTATTCCTGCTGAGCTTGGACAGCTTGTAAATCTGCAGGAATTGATTCTTTCGGGTAATAGTTTGTTTGGAGATATCCCGATATCAATTATTGGGTGCAAGAGCCTTAACAAGCTTGACCTTAGCAATAATAGATTCAATGGCACTGTTCCTAATGGTATTTGCAACATGTCAAGATTGCAGTACTTACTTCTGGGTCAGAATTCAATCAAAGGTGAGATACCTCACGAGATTGGAAACTGCTTGAAACTTCTTGAATTGCAAATGGGTAGCAACTACTTGACTGGAAATATCCCTCCGGAGATTGGTCACATCAGGAATTTACAGATAGCCTTGAATTTGAGCTTCAATCATCTCCACGGACCTCTGCCCCCTGAATTAGGGAAACTCGACAAGCTGGTTTCATTGGATGTCTCCAACAATCAACTTTCCGGCACTATCCCTCCTTCATTCAAGGGAATGTTAAGTTTGATAGAGATTAATTTCTCCAACAATCTGCTCAGTGGCCCTGTACCCACCTTTGTACCATTTCAAAAGAGTCCAAATTCAAGCTTTTTTGGGAACAAAGGACTCTGTGGAGAGCCGTTGAGCTTGTCATGTGGAAATTCTTATCCTTCTGGTCGGGAGAATTACCATCATAAGGTCTCTTACAGGATTATACTAGCTGTTATTGGCTCTGGTTTGGCGGTATTTGTCTCTGTAACTATAGTTGTTCTACTGTTTATGATGAGGGAGAGACAGGAAAAGGCAGCCAAGACTGCAGGGATTGCTGATGAAAAAACCAATGACCAACCAGCAATTATAGCTGGCAATGTCTTTGTTGAAAATCTCAAGCAAGCAATAGATCTTGATGCTGTTGTTAAAGCAACTTTGAAAGATTCAAATAAGCTCAGCATCGGAACTTTCAGCACAGTATACAAGGCAGTTATGCCTTCTGGGATGGTATTGATGGCGAGGAGACTAAAATCCATGGACAGAACCATAATTCATCACCAGAACAAGATGATAAGGGAACTTGAAAGACTGAGCAAGCTCTGTCATGATAATCTAGTGCGACCCGTTGGATTTGTAATTTATGAAGACGTCGTTCTTTTGCTGCATCATTATTTACCCAATGGGACATTAGCTCAACTTCTTCATGAATCAAGCAAGAAGTCCGAGTATGAACCTGATTGGCCTATGAGGCTATCCATTGCCATAGGGGTGGCAGAAGGATTGGCTTTTCTTCATCACGTGGCCACAATCCACCTTGATATTTCTTCTTTTAATGTTCTTCTAGATGCTGACTTCCAGCCCTTGGTTGGGGAGGTGGAGATATCGAAGCTCTTGGATCCATCCAGAGGCACAGCAAGCATCAGTGCAGTTGCAGGGTCATTTGGTTATATTCCCCCGGGTATGCATATTTAAACCGTATCATTCTAGACTTGGTAGCTGCTTCTTTGTTTCTCACTGTCATTCTACTTTTCCTTTGCTATGCAGAGTATGCATACACAATGCAAGTTACAGCTCCAGGAAATGTTTATAGCTATGGGGTAGTACTGCTCGAAATCCTAACAACTCGGCTACCAGTCGACGAGGACTTTGGTGAAGGGTTAGATTTGGTGAAGTGGGTTCATGGTGCTCCAGCTAGGGGAGAGACTCCTGAGCAGATACTTGATGCAAGACTTAGCACCGTTTCCTTCGGTTGGAGGAGAGAGATGCTGGCAGCTCTTAAGGTAGCGTTACTCTGCACCGACAGCACACCAGCCAAGCGGCCAAAAATGAAGAAGGTAGTTGAAATGCTTCAAGAAATAAAGCAAAGCTGATGGAGCCGCCTGTGAAGCTATTTGATTCTGCACGGCCTATATTTATTAAGACTATGGTTAGTGGGCTGTACGCAACATGAGAAGCCTTGTTTCTGAATACATGATTCGTTTCTGATATGCCTACCTGGAGGAGTAAGACTCACTTTGTATATTTCATTTCGACCTTGGATTCTGTCCATTTGCTTTGTACCACATTCAGTTCCAGCAATGGCAACTTGTAAAGTACTATTTGAGTCAGGAAAAAAAAGAAAGCAGTTGAAGGGTGGATGGACGGGAGAGGGTGCTTCATTAACAAGATCACTCTTGGGTTTTTATTGCATGTTAAGCCTAAAATTTCTATCCTGAAGTTCTGGTCTTGAAATGTTGGAAATATATGTGAACAGTCGAGTATAATTTTTCTTAATGAAATTCCAGATTAGAGCTCAAAGTTTTCAAGTATGTTAAGATTATATGCACACTACAAGCTCTTGCTCTCCACAACTAATTTCGCCCAGTCTATCGGGTGCATATCTCTCACCAACCCCCGGCGAAACCCTTCATGTCAGAATGGAGAATTTTTAGATTTCTTTTTTTTTTCATTTTCAAGGGGAGGATGTTAGGACTACCTGTCTTTCTTCTTGAAAATGTTCATGCTCTTATTATGATTAATCGGCTGACACTTTTACGTGGAGGCTTCTTTTTCACAAGAAGATGAATCAATCTGGACACTTTTACGTGGAGGCTTCTTTTTCACAAGAAGATGAATCAATCTTACAAATGACAAATATTCATCCAGAAGTAATACAATGGCTTCAAGAAAGTATATCCCAGAAAGCAGACACAAATAGGAAAGAAAATAAAAACATACAGAAAACAGGGCAGACACATGCAGCCTCAAGACAATATCTGGAAGGAACCAAGTGTAATGCAACCAGAAGAGCACTCACAGCAGAAACAGAAAACATAGACCAACAATGCCAGGGTAAATTCTGACTGGCTAGTGAACTGAACAGTAGAATAGGTATTTCATGCTTCTTAACAAATAAATAAATGAAGCTCTAACATTCGAAAATATGCAATTTTCGAAGGCTTTTTAAGACCTTGCACATCTTGTGGCACGAAAGATTTTCACAAATCCCAAATGTATAAAATCTGAAGAGACTCCAAGCACCCAATCCCACCTTCTGGCAAAAGCTTCTGCTCAGTACATAGCCATAACAATGGTAGGCTGATCATGTACCTCGCGTATCTTTAGCCAACTCATCCAATCCATAGTAACCCAGAATCAGAGTTTGAAAATTTTGTATGTTGAAAATAGATTTGATCAGTCTTTCCATTTTCGTATTCCCCAATAAATTTAGATATCTCAAATGCATCTTCTGTGGCGGCACCTCCAATTAAAAACCCACCATTTTTATTGCTCGCAAATGCTTAAATTTTGAAAAAAATATTCGCAATGCCTGTTTCAAAACTTGGCCCCTCTAGAATATCTTGAAAGAGAGGTGTTCTTGCAGGATCCAATCTCTGGGAGAGTAGGACGAGCTTGAAAAAAAGAAATGAGGGTCAAGAAACGTCAAGTGCCTGGTAGTTTTGGAAATCTGCAGGTTGTTAGAGCTTATGATTGAGCATTCAATTCGAGCCGATGATAATGCAAGATCGTGCATTAAATCATGCATTTTAAACTGCTTGAAAAGCATTTTGTCCTCAACATCTTGGAAAAAAAAAAAAAGAACGATAAAGAAATTTTACCCAAAAGATATCATTGAATTTGTAATCTTTTGGAAAAATTGAACGATAGATATAGCTACAGAGTAATAACAACTCGGCTCCAGATATAGCTGTTTGACACCCCCATACCATTGCATGAGCAATTCAATAAAACATTAGTTTATGCCACTTGCAAGAATATTAACGTTTTTTGTTCTTTTTTAACAGAGCAAAATAAAAAGGACAATCACAATAAATAGGATTTCAGTGGAATTACATTGTTCACCAATCTATACCCAATTCTCTGGAGAGGAAGAGTTTGTCAACATACATTATGACTGGCGCAGATGCAGCAACATAACTCTGCATTTGAATTATTGCCGAGCTTTCTGCAAAAACAAATGAAGAAATCAATACGAGTGATTCTAAAGCACATAAGGGTGCCTGCAGAACAGACGTTTTAGTTTGAAATAACCACGGGCATAATTATGGTGCACCAAGTCAGATAGAAAGTGATTGGAAAACAGGTTTTAATCCTCCCAGCATAATTGTTTGCACACCTTTCAAGAACATATGAGATATTGAATTCAGAAACAAGTGTTTGAAATGGTCCAAGCACTCACCATCTTCATTTAGCTTCTTTAAAAGTTGTGCTTTAGTAGGAAGGGCGTACATCCCTGCAGCAACAGCCTTTCTAATTGCCCACCCATGATGGGGCGCAAATACCTGTGCATAAGCCTTCGAAGCAGGGCCCTTCAAAGAATTTCCCCTGGCACAGCAATAACAGGAACTGTTAACCATCTTTTCAGCCATAAACAAAGACCACTAATCCAGAATCAAGGCCAGTCTGTATAAATTTACGACTATAATTTGCTTATTGTGGTCAGGAACTTGAATGTGTTAATTAAGGTGAAACACAAGCATCACCGTCTACACACTGGATGTTTATTGAGGCATGCAGCTTATAAATCAACCAATCTATTGCTTCACACATCAAAAAGAACGGTACCAAGTCAACACTAAAACCTTTAAGAAGATGGCTTTTAACCAGAGGGGGGGATCCGCTCCTTCCCGCATGAGGTACACTGACTATTCTCACCTTGGCACAATATGAGTATAATTGGAAGTAGGTACACAGCAAAGAAATGGGGGTTAAATACCCAGTGATCCACAAGTGATTCAGGACAGAGACATTTGGCAAAACTAGCATTAATAAATCACTAAACCTTTACACAGTAACTAAAAAAACATGTTAATTTGAACCTAGGTTCAGAAAAAAGTAGACTTGATTTGAAGACAAGTGATGTATATCAGTTTCATCCTCGAGGAAAACAAAATCACGAGCTGAAATGGCAAATTGAGTGTTAAGTTGAAATTATACAATTGACCATTCCATATCACTATTACATATGATCTATTACAACGGCATTGGCAGGAAATATCACTAAACCTTAATAAATCACTAAACCTTTACACAGTAACTAAAAAAACATGTTAATTTGAACCTAGGTTCAGAAAAAAGTAGACTTGATTTGAAGACAAGTGATGTATATCAGTTTCATCCTCGAGGAAAACAAAATCACGAGCTGAAATGGCAAATTGAGTGTTAAGTTGAAATTATACAATTGACCATTCCATATCACTATTACATATGATCTATTACAACGGCATTGGCAGGACATATCAGCTGCTATGGAACGTCCCATTATGTCGGTTAGAAAGGCACTGGAATTGTAAGGTGGCTGAAAAAAACAAAATTTCCATCTAATGCAGGGAACTGAAACAAACAGATGCCCATACATAACACTGTCCACTGTGAGCACTAACCCAGGCAAAAAACACCATTTTATGAGCACATGAAACTAAAGCCCTGGACCATAACAACCTCCAGTTAAGCGAGCTCATCATCACAAATATAAAACTTAAGCCCCCTATCCCATTGTGTAGTGCCTAATCCTTTAGCCCCCAAAATCAGTTTCCCCAATTCACCATGAACAAATAAGACCAAAAAAAAGATAAGATGAAAAGATCTAAAACACAACCACCATTTGCCTCCAATTTCTCCAGTTTATATATCAATTAATCAGTGAAGCAAATGCCACAACTGTTGTCTATATTCCTCTGCAATTGAGGACCAAATATGACTTTAAACCTTCACAAGATCCTGTCAATTGGAACATCCTGCTATATTCTTTGTACAAATTTTAGCAGTACCCACCTTGATGAAAATTCGGTTGATTTTAAGACCAAATACTTGTAATAAACTCGCATATGATTTTAGAATTAATCACTTCACACAAACTAAAGGAAAAGTAACAAAACAGGAAACTTGACATCCATATATACATAAGTTTGTTGAATTCTTGAAACTACAGCACCGAACAGCTAAGACAAGCACATCAAAGTCAACAATTATCAAAACTTATAGAAGCAAAACAACCCAAATCGAGTATGATCATCATCAACATTGAGCACAAACCTAATACAACACCTCACAAGAAATCAGGCATCAAATCATATAACTTAGTAACCCCCAGTCTAACCACTAATATCCTTTAATCAAGACTTAGTCATGGAACTATTCCCTTATTATGCATGAAAAAGTGAAGCAACTCACAAACACAATTTCATCAAGTACTTGAAAAATTATTAAAACCCTGTTCATGTAACAATAACTATCTTCCAAAACGAAAGGCAAAAGAGAAAGTAATAGACACATACTCTGAAACCATAATCTGCTCAAACAACACCCTGACCATATCAAGACCACGCTTTACTCTCAAAAGATTTCTTGAATGACTCCCACCTTTTCTCACAGAATTCCTTTCTATATCCTTATCTAACACACTTTGTAATGTATCAATCGATTTTGATGCCTCTGCAAGATCATGCACCTGTTTGTTTGATTTTATCATAAAAAACACGAATTTAAACAAAAAAAGAACATGGGTTTTTGGATATTGATAAAAATGAATGATTTACCTTGGCGACATAATCCATTTCGGCGAATTTAAAAGCGATGCCTAAGCAACCGAAGAGAGGAGAAACGAGAGAACAAGCATGAGAAAATGGTGCCACTTCAACTTCTTGGGTTTGAGATTTTATTGTTGCTTCTAGTTCTTTAAAGGCTTCTGCGATCTTCTTCAGTGGCTTTTCAGTCTCCAGATCGCCCATTTTCTCAACCCTTTTCGTCAAAATCTAAATCTCTCTCCCTCGATTCTGGATTTGTTGATGATGGTGATGAGTTGTTTGTAAATTCTTGGTAATGCGGAGTTTTTATAGAGAATGAGGATTAAATTATATCTCAGCACCTATGCAGAACTTATCCCCTTTTTGCACTGAAAAGAAAAGAACATTCCATTTTCATCCTTGTAGTTTACAATTTATCAATACCAGTCCTCTAAGTTCCGACGAGCCTCTGTTTTTCATCCGCATGTTTAGAAATCTCCAAGAGGGAAATCTTATATTTAAAATCATTTAAGAATTAAATTTTAAATGAAATTTAATCTTAAAAAATACTATGTAAGTAAATTAGATATCAACTCTTTACAATTACAAAAATTAATATTAAAACTAACCTTCTCAAAATATCTATTTAGTTCTTTTTTTTATAAAGACCTTTGAAAAAATAGAAGAAATTAATAGGTGTAATATATAAAATAAAATAAATTTTATCTCTTTCAAACATGTAAATTCAACTTATTTATCAATTGAATTTAAATCAAATACTATAATTGAATTAATTACAGTGAAAAATTAATTTCAAGATTGTTTTCAGTAAATAAAATGTGAGATCATGAGCTATTTCACATATCATACAAGAAAATATTCTATTTACAGCATTTTAAGTTACTCCAGCTTCAAAAAAAAAAAAATTCAATTTTATCATGGTAAAAAAACTACAATAAAAGGTGTTAAAATGAGACTTGTAGTTTAGAATGCATGCAAGGAGATACAAGATGCGCACTTGCCATCAAATCCCCCTTCCTCTTTATGCAAGTTGGACATTGTGTGGATCATCGTACTCCACAGCCGAAAGGGAACAAGAATCTCGAGCATAAATGACAGATTATATCTTTAATTGATGCTATTTTTTACATTTATTTTTTAATATTTTAAAATATATTTGAATGCGCTGCAGCATAGATAAATATTTTTATTTAAAAATAAATTAAAATAATATTTTTTAAAAATAATTATTTTTAATATTAATACATTAAAACTATTCAAAAACATCAACAATACAATTAGACCGTGTAGCCCTTAAAGAATAAAAACATTGCTTTGACATGTGAAATTGTATTAAAAAAGATACGAGTGGAGAAGGATAAAACTTTAGTTCAGATTTTTTTCGCATAAAGCGAACCCAATCCCAGACAAAATAAGTTTCTTCTTCCTTGTAAAAGTTTCACATAATTTTATTTATTATTATTCTTTGTAGAGTAAGAATGGCATAAGATTTCCTTTACCACCAATTAAAATATATCTACAAGACATTGTTTGACAATGCGGTGCACTGTAGAGTGTAGATGGCACCACGGCTAAAACATCATTTTTTGTGTTTTTACCAGTGAAACGTTGCCAAACAGGCACTAAGCTAAGGCATGCAGGCCAAACTTAACAGTAACCAGAAACAACCACAAAAGGAGGTGAGGCGGGGCGGCAGAGATATTTCCCTCAAGTGCACGATCATGAATCTCAAGGCACGCACTATCTTTGATAATTGCCCCAGTCACCTTCCTGGAATCACATACAAACCAAGAAAGGAATAGAAATGATGAAATTCTCTGAATTCTGTCACTTGACTTTTATTTAGATTTAACCATGACAGCATTGCTGGCCAATCCCATATCCAGAAAACAAATAAAAACAAAAGGGCACAAGGGCCATTGCCATCAAAGCTAAACGAGGCTGTGTCCAAGCATTCGAACCTCACTAAACATTATCGATGACAAAAATAACACACCAGCGAACTGAAACTGACATATCACAAGCTAAAATTGGATTCAAGAATCTTGGGACTTAACAATGAAATTCTGGCGAGTGATTGGATTCATCACCACTGGTGGCCCTCCGGTACGAGGCCATGCTTGAAATTTCTTGTCAGTCTCCTCCCACCATTCCTTGTTTGAGACTGTTCTGGGTGTGGTGCCTGGATTCAAAAAAAGTGACCTTAAATCATGGCAACAGAAAATAACTAAATCTTCAAGCCAGCTAAAATTTACCTCCAAATATCTTCTTGTCAGAAATAACATAGTCACAAACATATGCTATTGCAAATGATCCCACGAGAGCAGATACTATGTACTTGGTTGACATGTTTAAACTGTAAAGGAAAAAAAAAAACATTCACATGACAGGGAAGTATTAGCACCTAAATAGATACCTTACATTCCATTACTTCAGTTATGAGAGCCTGGGACATATTTTACGAGCAAAATTCAGCCACTAAAATTCAGGTAATTCAGAAATGTGAGTTTATAAAGAAGCACCCAGGCTGCACAAAGAATGGAAGACTTTCTAGCAGAAACTGCACAAATGAACCAGTAAAGATATTAATATCAGAGGTATTTATTCATAATGTGCTTCTATAGTGAGAATAACCATAAGAGATTGCCAAGCTAAAATTGGGGAATTAGAATAGAAGCAGAATTTGCAAGCAGAGGCACAGCCTCATTTGAATAGAAGCAGAATTTTCAAGTAAGATATATTTTTGTGAATTTTTTCATGAAGTTGAAAATTTTGCAAGTTTGTGTCCTTGATAAATTTACATCTTTTTTTTTTTCAGTAAAGTTTTAATATCCTTGTTAAAATGTCAACACGCATAAGCATCCCAAGAAAATGTTTGCTAGTAAACAAAGTTGGTCCCGTAGAACAAGCCTGTCCAGTCCATGATTTTGTAAACAGAAGAAGCATGTAGCCATAAAAAATAAACAAAAAAACATGGGTGTGAATTGGCAATTAAGAGCTTGCTTCAAAAAAACTAGACTCGTACTTTTCAGCGCACAAAGATCTGATTAATAACACAAAATTGTAACACATGGTAGCGTAAAAAAGAAATGCATCTCCAAATCAGATTGTGCCAAACGCAGCTCTAACTGGAAAACAAAACTACGACTAATCCCATATCACTGCAGGTAATCTTGACAATCAAAAGGATCTATAAGGAGCATCACTCATCCAGATGACCATCTATAAATGGGTCAAACATGTCACGGGAGTAAGACCTACATTCCTCTGTTCCCATGAATAGCTGTAGCCAACCTATCTAAGAGACTTTTTTTGGGAAAAAAATATCCAAAAGACATGTTGCAATTATGCACAAAAGAAAGTCAGATCAAACAAAGAAAGAAGCTTACCATGCCACCAAACCTATACAACAACAACAACAAAAAAACCCTAAGGAAAAAAACCTCTCTAAAAGAAAGGATAATGTAGCAGTAAAGTCAAGGAAATGAAGCCGAGGACACAGACCACATGAGGTCCACATAAAAATATTGCAGCGGTCTGTAACAGCATCCCATGGGTTCATGTTATGCCAAGGGAATAAAATAAAAATACATCATATAAAATAGCATCATCACATGAACAAAAATACCTATCATTCACATTTACCAGATTCTTAGCTATAAATTGGTCAAAACACCATGAAGAACTCCCATATGAACTAGATTGATATGCACACCGCATCTGATAAATGGAAAAGCATCCTAATACTTCAAATTGAGTGATAAAACGGTAGAAGGTTGAGTGAGGTTTTTGTTTGAACATACAGATTATTGGGAACGAGGGAAAAAAGAGAGGAAAAAGCACACCACACAGGACATGATAACATTAATCAATTAAAAAACTGACAGAAATGAATCCAAAAGCATTAGCTAGTTTTATAATTCCTCATTTTCAATCTAGTTTTCTGACATAAGAGACAACCAATCCCCTGTATGTCCACAACAGAAAAACACCATTATCATAAACAATCTCCTACAACACACTAAAGCTTGAACGGCATAGACTTCCTATTTCCACTGCCACAGTAATATCAGCAAAAAACATTATCCTACCATTTTGCAAACTACAAACCCTCTCTTATTCCCTTACAGCATTTACATACCAAAACATTCACCAGTCAACACGCCCACGCCATTCATTAATCTTTTCAAAGCAGAAAACAACATGAACATGAACAGATTCGTACATAGCAAACCTTCTATCTCCTAGTAAAACCCCACAAACCCGTATCCTTCTAAATCATTATTTTTATACATTTCTCATGAACCCAGAACCCAAATCAATAAAAAAAACGACCCAATTCAAGATTTCATACATTAATTCCTCTCCGTTCTGCACCAATTAGATTCAAATTAGATGCGACCCACTTCGTGAAATCTATTAAAAATCAAATTCAACAAAACGAAACCCAAATGAACCAAAAATCAAACGTTAAAAGATTATCCAAAGTCTCTGATACACTGTCTGTGGTTACCAAACAGATTGAGGAGCTCACCGATGGTGACGAATCAGCTAAGGCGATCTGGGTCCTCCTGCGGTCTGCTTGAAGCTTCTTACAAGGCACAACGGGGGTTGCCTGTTTTTGTTTGTTTTATCCCTTTCCGTGTTGGGCTGAATTTGTTTGGTCCAGATTTTCTGTTTCTTTGCTTATTGGGCTAAGACGATGCTAGGGTTTTCTATATCTCTAATTAAATTAATTTTCTCATCAAATAAAAAATAATCACAAGACTATAAAATTTATAAAAAAAATTAATTTTTTATAAGAATGCTTGAAAGCTGATGGTTCAAGTTTGAAACTTTATGAAAAAAATTTCTTAACCCATGCTTATAGAATGCATAATTATTTTAAATCTCATAGTTTAAAATTAACCAATAAGATGAATATAAGAAATAATAATGTTCTTTTTTTCTATTTTTATGTTGTGTTTGTTTTCCGGAAAATACTTTCCAGAAATTATAAAAAATTTAGAAATGCCATATTATTTACTGATTATATCAAATTTGGTCTTCAAACTTTTGATTGGTATATATATTTTGTTTTGGATATTTGTTTTTCAATTTCATCCCTTAGAATTTAATTTTTATATTAAATTTGGTCCTCATTTTTATAATTGTTATTTGCTTTTCCCTTATCATTTTTTAATTGAAATATTTTATCTATCAAATATGGTTCTCATTCTTTTGATTGTTACTTATTTTATTTGAAATAATTTATAAAATATTAATTATTATTATTTTAATTTCTTCATCTTTCAATTTTTTTTATTTTTTAAATTTTATCTCTATTATTATTATTATTATTATTTATTTTATTTGAGATAATTTATGAAATTATATATTTTTTTTCAATTTCACTCTCATTCAACTTTTTAATTTGTAAGATTTGTTCCTTATTATTTTAATAAACTTGAAAAAAATAAAACAGTAATAAGTTATTTTCCAGCTCATTTTCCATGACATAACTCAACACTGGAAAAGTGTTTTCCAACTTATATTTCATTACATTACCAAATATCGAAAAATAATTTACTTTTTCAGAATTCACTTTCCCGAAATTTACATTAAAAAAAAATTACTTTCCAGCAAATAAACAGGACTAGAGGATAAATTATTAGATATTTTCAATGCATTATTTTTTCACTCACATGAAAATAGAATCTGCGCTTGGCTTAAGATTTGATCTAATTTAAGGCACAGATTACCGGATCTGATTTTGAATAAAAATTGAAAAGATAAAACAATTTTGTTTTAGATTAAAAAAAATTAAAAACCTTCTTAAATTGATTTGGTTAATTAAATTATGAATTAACATGTTAGACGATCTAAATTTAATGGTTTCAATATCTAAAATAATTTAAAATAATACATAGCTCGGATAAGTACAGAACAAAAGGAGTTTACTGAATCAATCCAACAAGTAATTAGATTTAATAACAGATTTTACATGAGGAATGGAGCCCTCCTACGACTCTGAAAATACTTTCAATTTCTCATCATGTTTGATATTAGTTTTCAGAAGTGAGAAACCAGAAGTGCAAAGAGAATAAAATTAAAAGAAACTAAAAGGCTTCCACTTTTATTGTACATTTATTACTATACACATAAATTCATTTTCCCAGTGGTGAATTGGAATAGTTAAATTATAAATTTTTTAATTTTTTATTGTTTTTCTTACCTTATTTTTTTTATTTTCATCCTATTATCAAATTTATTTTACTTTTTAAAAAATATGACCATAAAAAAAATCCATAAAAAAAAAATCCAATCCATAGCGTAATGCGAGCCGACCTAGTTGAACGGTTTGGTTTTCAGGAGTGTCACTTGTGCAGCAACAGAAGCCAACTATGCATGGCTAACCATGCTAGAGGGATTGGACTAGGAGACAGTGCATAGTTTTCGGTATCTCTTACTATGATTACATGGAGGAAGAACAAGTGAGGTTGATTTCATTAAATAGGCTTGATATCTCAAAATAGTACACATGATCAAGCAGAGAATTTACATACACATTCATCATCATTCAACGATGGACATTTAAAACATATTACATTCTTTAAAACTCCAAGCGGAATCCAAGCACTCTTGCAGGACCACTGGGCAAGAAGCAAATGGTAAGGCACCTTCCTCTTGCAGTCACTGCCAAAAATATTGAGATTATAGAAACAAGAAAGGTAAAGAATGAAAGAATTGAATGTGACGAAAGTAACCAACATCAACCAATCTTGTTCACATCACTGACTTCTTGTAACACTAATAGAATATGAGATATATACGTTGTGACCAACATCAACCAATAAATTCTTGTAGCTGTATGGCCTTTGAGCTTTGAGCTGATTGATCACTTGATTCTTGACTAACCAGAAGAATGTACTTCTCTTACTTCTTTACGATCAACAGCCAGCAGCTTTTAGGAAGTTATCAAAGGGGCTTGATGCTGGTAGCCTGAAGATGTTAGGCTGATGTTGATACTCTGTCGCACACTGCATTTGAACAGTGCCAATTGGCGGTATTTGTGGGCTTGCAATAAGATTTTGGTCAAGGAAAGGATTGGTAGCCTGCATATTTTTCAGTTAGCAAAGGTGAGGGATTTTCTCATGCTGATTAATTCAGCATGCCCACGCATTGAAAACTGTCAAGGCTACGCTTCATAGAATGTAATGAAATGTAATGTAGTATTAATCATAAAATCACATGCACATGGATGATAAGTGAAAATAAATGCAGAACTAGTATGTCATGCGAGTATGTCCAGGTTGAAATTTCATGAAGAAAACACAACCATCTGAGCCCAAAATCAGCACAAGAATAAGATATTACCTTCCTCGCCTTGTCATCATATTTCTGAAAGGGGACATTCATCAAACTCTCCTGTCTCAATTGGACACTCATCACATGAGACATCTTCTGTTGCTTTCCCATCTGAAGTGTTTCGCAATGGTGAGCCATTTCCTTATAAGACACATCAGGTGCAGTTACAGACAATCGTCCAACTTGGTGTGTCGTCTCTAAGACCTGCACACATAAATCATCTATCTGTGATTGTGCTTTTTACTATTTTTTTCCTTTTTCCGCATAATTGCAAGATTTCAATGTGTTAGCTCGAAGACGAGTCCCAAACCCAAACCATTAGGGCCATGAAAAGTAAGGCCTCAAGAGCAGAGAAGACTGAACAATATAAATAACTTGTAATGGGAAACCAACCCGCATTGTGAATTTTTAGTTATAGCATCAACAAAAGCCTGCATTGCACTTCTAAAAGCAAATAGCTCTTAACTAGAGAGCATGATATAGGTAACATACTGAATCTAGAAGTTGATTGACGCTCAACAGGTTGGTGGCTTGGAAGACAATTTCTGTGGTCTGAGTGGTTTGACCTTCCAATGAATCTAGAAAAACATCATCTACTGTAAAAAGTGGAGTGCCCTGCGAAACAAAAACAAGATGATGCAAGCACCAATTTTATTTTTTTTCTGAGAATTCAAGTCCCAAGTATTAATAGAAAAGAAAAGTAGTGAAAGGCATTTACCTCCACAAGAGAGTTATCTTTGGAATCAACTTGATCTATTTGATTTGGAGTATCCATAAACAACTGGGCTCCCAAAGGACACACATCATCAGGTAAGAATTCGTCGAGGAGCTTCTCCCGTTTAGCAGATACTTCAGACTGTAGAGAACAAGTCACTGTTTAATGCATAGCGATCACACAGTGATAAATTTACAGTAAAAGCACTAAATGACAGCCAAAAATACTTGAATAAATCAGATAAATGCTTTACATTTGCCAAATTTGCCAAGCTCTTAGCAATCTCAGCAGCAAAGAATTCCCTGCTTTGGTTCCCATTAACATCTATCTCTGAAAGGGATTTTAAAGCTGAACTATCATCATCCTTAGATCCATAAACAATTGCGGGGTGGCCAGAATCTGTAGTCACAGCCTCTAACTTGCGGTCTTCAACTAAGCGCAAATATGGATCAACCTGATACAAGCATGAGATTGCGTCAAAAACATAAAGTTCATGGTTATATGTCACAAAGCACGTGAAAGCAACCAGAAAAAGTCATTTGTTTGTGACAGTAGAAAGCATAATCCACATTTAAATATAAAAGCTTCAAGCAGATGCTGAACGGATGTGTTCAAGGTGAACCAATGCAAGTGCAACTTAATCAGCAATGACACACATACCATTTTTTCTGTAAGCACCACCTTGGTACAATAAATAAGCGGAATAATATTGAAAGCTTTTGATGAAAAAAGAATCATCGAAGTTGCCAGAGTAAAGAGGGACCTGCGGCGTGATGGTGAGAGTGACTCTGCAATAACAGCAAGATTGAGGCTTCAATTAAAGAGATGATGCCCAATGAACACAAATTTTTAACATGTTCATGCTACTTGACATGCTTATTAGCATGAAAATGGTTGGAAAATAGCAGGAAAAACTGAACAAGATTGAATTCAATTGAACCCCAACCACTGATTCAAGAGGACTGTATTCTAATTACACAAAATTTTAAAACTGAAGCTGCAGCATTTACTTTCAGCAAAACATCATGGGACTCAGTATTCACCATGTATGCACTGATAAAATTCATCCACCTCTGCAGTAATCAAATCTGTAAGTTAAGAAACAACTCAATTTTTCTTTTAATTATATGGATGGAATACATAGGCTAAAGATTTTCCTGAATGACCTACCAAAAATATTTGTGAAAAACAATTCAGATTCGTGAAAGCTCCATCCATGCTCCTAAGAACCTATCAACCTTTGTTGTGCTTAGTCCATCACAATTATTTCCACAAATACCCTTCATCATTAAAATACTACAAAAACTAAAAATGCTTTACTATGTCATTATCTCAACCACAAGCCAATCATATTATCTAGGAGATTCATTTTTAAATTCAAAAGTTTAATCTTAGTCTACTTATTTTCACTTCACTGATCTGATATATGCAACTTTGTTGATCTTGGATATAGATAATACACAAGGTATGTCATCTTCTAGTTTTGATAGAAACTCAACTAGGTTCAATAACACAACAACATTCCACAAAACAATAACTCTGGGAACTTACCTTCTTGCTTAAGAGCAATGTTTCTCAAGGAAAATGCAAGCTGAAAACTTCTAATCAAAGCCTCATCACTAGAATTCTGTGGAACAAGATAAAATGTAATAGAACTAAGAAACTAACCAAAAAAAAAAGAGGGGTAAAAGAGAAGATAGAGCCTTTGTAGAGATAAACAACAGAAATATTCTGCACAACCATTCATGATCAGTGTGACACATAATTGGTGAAAACAATTTAAGTCTTAGGAAACCTAAATTTGCATCACTTCACTTCTCACAAAGCCTATCAATGATTAAATTTTGTGGATGCTGTATCTTCTAAATTAAAGTCCATGAGAAAATTGTGGTATGCAGTAGTAGTTAGAGTTTATCTCAAGGACAGTAAAATACTTTGCAATAAAAATAAACCTGCTTTAAGAATTTTTTTCATATGCGGTTAGAGAAATGACAAGCTTAAACATCGCTGGTAGACACAAATAGAGATATCAAACTACAATAGGCAATTGCTATAGCTTGAAACTGTTATTATCACTGGTGCAAATTCAAATCCTACTATCAATACATTAAGAAATTACCTTGGTTCGAGAGAATAGCAATACCAGGCTATATGTATGAGCAATTGCTTCATAGTTTTGGGGTGTATTTGCAGGAGAAATGGACTGTGTCCAAATCGATGAAAGCAAGAGAGAGATCTGGCGGCTACTCAACCTTAGAGAACCAACCTCCTGAGTTTCAACCAACACAGAAGATTCAGATACAAATTAATGATGGACTAAGCTAAGACAATTTTAATAACCAATTGTAGAGTTGATTATTTTTGGTATCAAAGCTAGTGATTATACATTGAGTAGGGACAGTAATTCCTACATCTGAAAACCACTTTTTGTATCAGCCATAATATACATGTATAAAGCTAAGGCCAGCTCTTGCATAAGATGCATCTCATGATTAAGTCCCTGCCTGTCCAGAATACAGTATTTTAAGTATCTCCAAGCAAACTCTTGTGCTCCTTTCTAAAGCCATATTGATGAATTGAACACTAGCTTATTTTAGAAGAAAAATACATAATTGGATGTCTTCTGCATAAGCAGTGAGGATCATGCTGAATTCTTTGTGCATAGTTTGGATCACATTATGAGGATCATCCTATAATGCGTTGGTAAGGAAGAAAATTGTAACAGATGCAACCCACTAAATTTAAGTGGTTACACTTGAAATTTGACCCAAATGGACAACTACAATTTATAAAATACTAAGTTGACAATGTCAAAACTTACAGTTTCCTTATTTAAGATGTTCACGGGATTCTCATCTGATGTTGAGGGTACATTAGGATTTTTCATGCTGTGTACTCGACTTGTAGATGACTTCAATCTAGCAAGGATCCCATTATTGATTTGTTCACCTTCAAGGACATTATTTTTGTTGTCTTGACAGACATTTTCCCTGGTGGAAGTTTTATCCCTTCTTAGCTTGTCAAAAAGAGCAGCTGAAGAAGAAAAGACAGAGACAGTTCTTGATAGAGTCCGTGAAAGATCAGAGCCTTTATTTGACCCAGGATTAGTTGAGGATGGACGAGGCGAAACTGAAGATGGCACAAGAACAACAGAAAAGATGCGGTGAGCTCCAACTCGTGTTTCATGGTCAGGATGGACCATAGCTGGAAGTAACTGGTGAAATAAAGTTTCAGGGAATGACTGAAAGAAAGAATCGAAGTATATTAGATAAGATACAGAAATGAAGGTACTCAAATAATCTAAAATATTCAAATAGACCATGAATTTGGCTTTGCCTTGTTTTGATATGACAAATTTGGTAATGAGGCAACAATTTGAGCTGTACGATAAACAGTGGAAATCGTAGTTCTGGCTATAACAGTAACATTCGAGATGTTTTCCAACATCACAGCCATAATGTCAAGGATCGGGCCTGCATCTCCAACCTGTTCACCAGTGGTATCCAGTTTTTTTCTATCAGAAAATTCTGAAGTAATCGATAACTGTATAATAACATTTACAGCACACATAAAATGAAATTTTATATTGCTTCAAATAGAAACACATTTTTAAAAGTCAAAGAAGCATCACACCAAGTTAAGTAAAAGCTAATGGAGATGAGTGTCACCTTATATGCTAACTCAGTAAGGCATTTATCTACCACTTCTCTAAAGTTTTTGTTCCAGTTTTTTATTTCAGCTCCCAGATTGGCATCATCAAGTGAGCAGTGTATGCTTTTCCGCAAATGACGCATGACATCACTTACTGCGCCAATTATTGCCAGAGAAGGGTCAACCTTGGCATGTTCAGCAAGGGCAGTGGTAACCTCAACAATATCGAGCTGCATGCTGGGTTCTTTAAGGACATTTTTGTGATCGAGATGCTTAATCAATATGGACAGCAAAACATGTGTATTTTGCCCTAGAACATATTAAAAAAAATCGAAAGAGCATGATTAGTCTTCCATCAAACCACAATTAAAATTGGAAGAGCACATAAATAGCATGCTTCATAAAATTAAATGAAAGGGAACAAAATACTGTTTTAGGAATACCAATTGAACAGTTAAAAGATTGCTTAAATACCAGAATTATCCATTAAAAACTGCATATCCTTTAAGACTGGGAAGGCAAGACCATTTTCAGGAGACCATAAATTTCCATTATCGAAGTATCGGAACAAAGATTCGAGAACACGCCGAATTGTTGTAGCCTCCTTCCCTAACTTCGCCATGTTATGCAAGCAAACCCTGGACCAAAAGCAGGGGTTACGGGCCTCTTCTCTGCCAAACCAGAAGAATGATGAATAACTATTAGTTGATGACTAAAATACAATAAACTATGTCTTCACCAAGAAAATATTGTGTCAAGAGATTACGCTGTCATATTTACTTCGCCTCTTTCTTTCACAATTGTCCTCCAAGAAGGAACCCTTGTAATGACCTCTAGCAAAGGAGTAGCATGCCCCTCATTTTTCAGCACTTCTTGCACCCACCGATTCTGAGGACCTGGTTTGTCAGTATCGAGGTTCTCTGAAATCCTCTTAGGACCTCCATAATTTTCCAAGACAACTGAAACTATCTGTTTAATCATATGAATAGTATTAAAAAAAAAGTCAGGAGTACACTAGACAATGGTTTATATTTGTACTCAAAAAGAAAAAAAAATGAATGAGCTGAAACGTAGGTCATATTATTTAAATTGTAAGGAAAAAAAGAGAAATAAAAAGGAGAAATAATAAATATTCAGATCAACGAGTTTGTGTTAAAATGCTCAACTGCAGGGACTTCCTTGAATAGCTTCTACAGTAAACTGAGTGCACATGAATATGCTTATCGGTGTTATTGCATTGTGCAAATGGTAAAGATCTTGTTCTTCTAAGCACAAGCATGCGTGTTCAAGTCTTGAGGGCAGTCACTTCAAGTTAAGATGTCAAAGACAGACCTCTCTAAGTGAAATAGGAAAGTTCATGTGCAGATTTGAGCTGCCTCAGTTACCACACTTCCTTCTTTTTTATTTCTTTGATGCATGTATGTCCATATATAAGACTTATCTAACTAAACAAACATCAGCCAAATTAGCAAAGTAACAGCCAACAGACTGACTAAAGACTTGGTCATGTTGGAAAACTACGGACAAGTTGCAAAGCACATTTGGATATAATTAATTATTTTTCAATTCTCAGGGAGAAATATGGAGAGCATAATAAGAGGTATCAAAATTTGTCATGTGTAGGTAAACTAGCAATGAATCCAAGACAGTCCCAAAATCTGCTTACATTGTCGAACTCCACTGAAATATGAGAGTGTTGACCCATAAACCAAATCTACAAACACAAAAGTCAAAAAATTGTCCACTTAGCATAAGAATGATTGAAATGAAATGTATTAGTACTAGAGAGTGTGTACTTATATAACAGACAAAGAAATCCTTCCCCTGAGACCACTGGCTCTCAGAACAATTTTGAAACCAGAAAGACTCACAAAATGGTCATTGGTCAGTCAAGGTGCATCTTGAATCAAGGAATAATCACATTTGACAAACTTAATGGCTACAGTAAGATTCAAGATATGCCTCTTTTATCAGGATCTCCCATTGTTCAATGTAAGCGAAGTGTCACTGATTTTGGAAGGATCATAGTTCCACATTTTGAAGAAAATAAGTATTAAAATTGGGTAAAAAGGGTACCATAGAAGAAAGGGCTTGCAGCCCAGCTGCACGTAGACTTTTTTCCCTTTCATCCTTTCCCTCTTCTTGAGTAAACTGACAGAGTTTTGGAATAAATCCTTCCAAGTTAAACATGAAAGTTCCGTCATTCTGCAAAATTCAGCTATAAGAGATAAGTTTGAAGGTTCCTCTGCACAGAAAACTGAAAGCTCGACCACAAATTACCCCTGAACATGATGTTGAGTTGCTAAGTAACCAATAGCACCTACCTGGTTATTTACAAAATCAAACAGAGTCTCGCATCCTATAACTTGAATGTCATCCTGCCGTGTTTGATCCAACAGAGTACTAATGATGCTCAGTAAGCTACTTGCAAACAGAGGCCTGTCAAATGGTCCCCGATCATGTAGACACCCACATGGTAGAGGTGAGAACAAGGAAAGCCAATACAGATGCTACAATATTTACTCAAGGTCGGATGAAATAGTGAGTGGAAAGAAAAGAACATTGTCCTAGCTCTTAATCATACAGCTAGGGTTAAAAATACTTGAATTCTCAATAAGGACTGTTGTCCCTTTTTTCTACAACTGTGATTTAAGAAAGCTTAAACGGGTAATAGTAGTGGTTTATATAGTGCAAAAGAAAATGTGAAAGAACCCATATAAACAACGAAAACAACAATGAGATTTTAGAAATGCAAATATTGCACAACCCACAAAAGAAAGCATAACGGAGGGAGATAAACTCACATTTGCTCCTTGCAAGTGATCAACAATTTCCTGTAAATGCACATCACAATTTTTGCAGATTGAAAGTTCTCGATTCTCAGTTCCTTGTAACACCTTTGCTCAAGAGAGCTCGTGATCTGATCACAAAATTTGCAGCCTCCATTAATCACAAAACAACCATAACAGAAGGGAAAGAGTGAGAAAGAAAGAGAATCGATATGATTTTTCATGCAATAAAATAGTCTGACGCGAGCAACATTAAAAACACAATCTCATTCCAGCAAAATAAGAGGGGAATGGAGATGAAAGAGGTAAGATAAGAAGAAACCGGCAAAAAAACATCCTATGATATCAATTTAGACGTGCCTCCAGTGTATCATTTGTGTGCGCATCTGGTTCAGCACGTTTTATGTCTCTTGACAAAGAATAACTTAATCAAACAACTAACAAGAGAAGGGTACATGAAGAGACACAAACACTAGTTCCATAATAAACAAACAAATAAAACTTGGCTGATGCATGTTATCTGACTTCCTGGTTTCCAAGAGAAGTAACACTTTTTTTAGCAGATACTATTTTTCAATCATACAGAAAGAATTATGGCCAATATCAGCCAAAATCCCACCTTCTTTTAAGAAATAAAGATATCCATGATCATCAGGAGTTTCCAAAATATTAGGCCTGTATCACACAACTATTGCATTAATTTGAGGTTTATATGCGACAAAACTATACCTTCGGGATACGGAGAGGATTTTTAGCAGCATATTCACATAGTTTTCCAATCTTCCGATCATTTGGTCCTTCCTCCTGTCATTAAATGTAGCGTAAACAAACAAATGACATTAAACATCGAATCACCCCACTGTTGGAACAAATGAAAAATTTCATATGCATTATGCTTGCTTGATGAAACCATATTTTCAAAGAAGAGCCAGAAACTGTAGCGGCTTAAGATTCACCATCTTTATGCAGGAAGTGCTTGACTGGAGAAGTAAATCAAAAGGGACAGCAAAAAAAATTCAGTTTCAATTTACTAGAAAGAAAGATGACTGATGGTGTGGAATCAAAAAAATTCAACAACAGAAAAAAAGAAGAACGAGGTTTTCTAAAAGGGATTTGTGGTGGCAGAGGAAAAGAAAACAAGATGTTGAGTCTTAAATGGTTACCTTCAAAGCCATTAGGGGATTCAATATCGCCCCAAGTCACAAAATTGCTCCAGGATCATTGGTACAAGATCTTAATGAAATCTCTTTGTGAAAGCTTAAAAGTACTAGTTTCTAATACCTAAAGAAAACACAGACCGTCTAGGAGTTGGATGGTAAAATCTTACTTGCATATTCCAAGTTCTTGCACATCTTATTGTTATGTTAAGATTTTATCAAAAATGATACATTATTTGCAACCAGTGACATGATGCAAGGTTGATGCTTGTCTTTTAAACCTTCTTTTTTTCATATTAAGCGACCATGTGCTGGCAGCTGCGACATTGACATGGTATGATTCCAATCAATGCAATACTAACTACAGAAAGATGAACATTTTCTGTCACTGGGAGACAATCAGCTAAAAGAGGGGAAAAAGAAAATGCACACTCCAAATTGGAATGCCACATTATAAAGTATAACTAGCTTATTTTCTGAAATTGCTATGCTTTAAACCTGTCATCATATAGATTATCCAACAAATGCAATGATAGGTCAGAAATAATAAATTATCACCAACAACTTGTTATTATGAATAAACATACCAAATGTGAAACAAACATGCTAAAAGAAAACAACGTAAAGAATGCTAACCTGGTTTCGAGGAAAAATATCTGCAATCAGCTTCTTATATCTCTTGACAGGTTGTCTGGACCTTGCCCTCATCGCAGGGCAAAAGAAACAAAGGCTGCCACATGCAGGCATTACTTGCCTTGAAATTACACCCGAAATCGCGCTCATTTTGGATTCCAAAAATTTCCCTCAAAATTTTGCTTTCTTTCCCCTCTAAACCGTGCAGGTACTAAAGATTTTGGCAACAAGAAGGGAAAGAAAGACTCGAAACTCAACTGGGTACCCTTCAAATTCAACGGCCAACCTGTGTTGGAAAAATTACAAATTCAACAGAAGGGGTTCTTAAAAATGACTCAAAACTCAACAACCATGCAGAACAAATTCGGATTCCGCTAGGAAAACAATGTGGATTCAAATTCAGGAAAATGGATTACAACAACAGCAAAACATGGATCAAAATCATTAACTAATAACAAAATTATGATGAACTATCAACATTCTTAAAGATAAATAAAACTAACCAAAGGGGTTGTGAGAAATGAAAATTCAAAAATATATCAATAATCAAACCATGAAAATAAACTATACCTCGGAGCCAAGAAACAGCTTAACAGAAGCTGGAAATCTCTCTAAAGTCTAAGCCATGTAAAAAAGGCACCGAATTTCCAGCATTGTCCAAGCCACTCAATTTAATGTCTGTCCTCTCTTTCTTTCTCTCTCTAAAAACTAAACTAAAGAAAAAAGAAAAAAGAAATCTTTGTACCATGAGCCGGCGCCATGTCAAATAAAAAATAAAAAAATGATTGAAAAGTTCCACACGTTCATAAACGGCATTCCATGCGGAGCCGACGTGCCAGTGAATTATACCAGCAAAGTATAACTTGGTCCTTGATATTTGATAAATTTTTAAATTAATCTTTTTAGTTCAAGAACTTATATGTTAACCCTGGATCAACTTTTATCAAAACCTTAAAAAAGATCTACCTTCTATAATTTCTAGTCTCAAAATGTCCCAAAAAAATCAAAGGTTTTGTCTTTTATCTTGGTATTAATCTCTTATCTCCGATAATTTTTTGTAACTTGATCTTTTATTTTCAGAAACGTTAACAATTAAAGTCAGCACATGAAATCCTAGTTAACCACTTGATTAGCATAAACTCATTCAAGCCACCCAATATCGCTATTGTCTCCTTCAAACCTACACCATAATAGATGAATTGCGGACTTAAACCAATCTTTGTTCAACTTTTTATTTATTTATTTTTTAAATTAAATTTTTTAGAGTTATTGTTAACTCTATATTTGAAGAGTGTTATTGTAATCACTATACGTAACTGAGTATTATTGACAAGGCTAGGATAAGGAATCATTTGAGGAGCAAAAATACTATGGATGAAAAATAAACATGCAAGCCATTATAGTTAAGAAGCCTCGTTTTTATGCTCTTGATAGCCCATTATATCCTTTGTTAATTATTTCACTTCATCAAAAAATGTACATCTTTTAAATTTAATAACAAATCTAATATTATTAAATATTTTGATTGAGTTTTGAATAGTTGCTTGATATGTGTATAACCAATGGAAGGACTAAGTCGTAAATCTAGAAACATAAAAATTAAACACAGAGTGTTTTTTACAAGAGGGACTAATTTGTTATCTCTTAAAAACCATAAGGACCAAGTTAGTACTTCACCTCTGTCTCTTTTTCTTGTTTTAACGAATTACTGAAAAACGTGCTGTCATGACAGTTAAAAAATTTGTATGGTTTTTTTTTATGTTCTGTTCGGTCCTCCGGTTCACCGTTCTATACGTTACAGATACGATTATGCTCTGGTTCTTGCGAGGAATTTCTTCCTTGCCCCATCTTTTTAGCCTTCGAAAATGGCAACCAAATCCCATTTAATCAGAAAATGGGAATAAAGTCTTGTTGGATTATTGATGCAGTGTTTGGTTATTATATCAGGTAAAAATAAATAAAAATAATGAAAACATAAAATACATTTTTTTTGTGTTTTTTATTTAAAAATATAAAAAATCACTTTAAAACTATTATAAAAACAATTTTATTCTTTATTTCTCCAGCCAGATTTTTGTTTATCCTTTT
>Ga0325414_1000319_pt1 | contig 36689 bp, 20 predicted proteins | sample PopdelMetagenome_8_FD_206183 | JGI IMG/M metagenome (GOLD analysis project Ga0325414, IMG submission 206183) | Populus deltoides microbial communities from Bellville, Georgia, United States - Leaf-PdKOR-R3 | ecosystem: Host-associated > Plants > Phyllosphere > Phylloplane/Leaf | place: USA... | reverse complement strand
TATCATATCAGTAATAAAAGAAGCATTAAGCCCAATCATCATTAACAAAAGCAGAGTTCCTACCATCGGTGTCTCATGCCTCATCCCATTTTACAACAAAGACGAGTTCTAGCATATACCTAATAATGTTTAGGTATTATGAATCATGGAAGTATTCACCACATTGTCAAACCCATACAGTATCAAGAAAACACATGCGCATATAAACGAATTGGTTCAGAAGAAGTATAATCCACCACAAGCAAAAGTAAACAAAAGAACACAACAGCAAGTGCAGAAAAAGAAATCATGATTTTCTGGGTGTCATTACCTAATTTTTGATCAATTTGCTTTTAATTTAATTTTAAAAGGATTAAAGTTTAAAATTTAAAAGATTAGGGGCTTGATTACAAAAATATCAAAACTTCAATGACCAAAATAAAAAAAAAGACCGCCCTTAATCTATATGGTGCTGGTTTACGTTTCCTTATAGAATGTTATATATATATATATATATATATATATAAGGATTATTTTAATGTTGTGATTCTTACAGTTACTGTCGTGTACTACCTCATACATATAAATAGAAAAGGTTGGCTAAGAGATAACTCAAGTCATTTTATTATTCTCAACTTAGTATAAGAGCCCTAAATAAATTAAAACACTTTCTCTCCCCCTCTGAAATGGACTTTTCTTTCTAACCACCCGCTGCCTCCCCCTCTACAGCATCGTCGGTGCTGGTTTCCTCCTCTTTCGCAGCACCAGTCTCCTCCTCTGCTTTTGTCCTGCCGTTGCCACAACCAACAAATGGTGGCCAAGCTCTTGTCAACCCAAACAACACTCTTCTATTGCAGCATCAAACTACTGTTGCTACTACCATTGTCTCCCTCTTCAACACTTACCAAGTCATCTCTCTCAAATTAACAAACACCAATTATCTATATTGACGAATGCAGATGAAGCCATATCTCCTAAGCTAAGGAGTTTTCGGGTTTGTTGATGGCTTAAATTCATGTCCTTCTCCACATGTACTTGTTGTCGATGGTGCCTCTCTTAAGGTAAATCATTCTTTTCTTTGTTGGAAACAACAAGACCAACTCATTCTAAGTGCCCTTCTTTCTTCGCTATCCATGAAGGTTCTCCATCTTGTTGTTGACTGCCAAACTTCGAGTTCTGTTTGGCGTACACTGGAGCAAGCTCTAGCTTTCACGTCTAATTCTCGTATTATGCAACTTCATGGCTCCCTTCAAGATCTTCGACAAGGTGATGAGTCGGTAACTCAGTTTATAAAAAAGCTAAGGCATTATTTGATGAGTTAACCGTTGTTGGCCGGCCTGTTTCGCTGGAAGATTTTAACTTGTATGTGTTTCGTGGCATTCGAGTAGAGTTTAAGAACCTACTAACAAGCCTTGTGACTAAGGCAGAACCCCTCTCGTATGCCGATCTTTATAGTCACCTTCTAACGCATGAATTTCTTCACAAGATGTCCCTTCCATCCATGGGGTCTACTGCCATTAATGCCCCTCTATTGCCCACGCCTAACACACCACTTTCAACCTTTATTTCTCAACACTAGTCCTCTGGAAATTTTGATAGAAACAAGGGTCGTTTCCATGGAGGATGGCATCCTAACCATGGCAGTAGTAGAGGGAATAGGTCTGTTATGTCCATACCAAATTTCTGCAGTTTCCATGAACCCTCCAACAGTGACATGAGGCAAGGAAATTGGCAGCGCAACAGGGGGCAAAATATATGTTGCTAATTATGCCAAACTTTCGGCCATACAACCCCTCACTATCCTTAACTTCAACACCATGGATATGGACAATAACCTAGTGCAAATCTGGCAGCGAGTAATGTCTCCTCAATAAGTACTACCGATTGGTTTCCGGACACCGGTGCCAACCAACATGTTACACTTGATCTTGCAAATCTGGTTGCTTCAGAATCATATCTTGGTAATGATAATTTGCATGTTGGTAATGGTAAGGGACTTCCCATATCTCATATTGGTCATACTAAAATTCATACATCACATCTTACTTTCACTTTGTCTAACATTCTTCATGTCCTGCATATTATGAAACCTTTACTTTATGTTCAGAAATTATGTCTTGATAACAATGTTTATTTTGAATTTCACCCGTTTATGTTTTATGTCAAGGATTTTAACACCAATAAAGTACTCCTTTCTGGTCAGAGTAAGATGGTCTCTATGCTTTGACCAAGTCTTTTTTCACGTCAATTCCTCAAGCTTATTAGTCTTCTTGCATATATGCTTCTGCTGATTTATGGCATTGTCAACTAGGTCATCCTACTTCTCGTATTTTTCAATTGTTAGTTTTGAAAAATAAGATTATTTGTAATAACAAACATCTTAATTTTCAATGTCAAAGTTGCCCATTAGAAAAGTTATCATGTCTTTCTTTAGGACCCACGGGTCACAAAAATTTTGTTTCACTTGAATTAATGTTTAGTGATGTTTGGGGTCCTACTCCTCTTTTTTCTTCATATGGTTTTTGTTATTTTGTTATTTTTATTGATGTGTACATAAAATATATATGGTATTACCCTCTTGTTGCTAATTCTGATGTTTACTCTGTCTTTTATCAATTTCAGACTCTCGTTGAGCATCAATTTTCACTAAAAATTAAATTTGTTCAAACTGATTGGGGCGATGAATACCAAAAACTATCCACTTTCTTTCATACCATTGGTATTCATCATCATCTGATTTGTCCTCACACTTATGGACAAAATAGCATAGTAGAACATTATCATAGACATATTATGAAAACCAGACTTACTCTTCTATGATAATGTAAAACACCATTAAGATTTTAGATTATGCTTTTGAAACCTTCGTTTACCTTATAAATTGCATGCCTACTCTTGTCCTCAAAAATAGATCTTTGTTTGATTATTTATTTCAATAGTCTCCTGATTATCATTTTTTGCGCACTTTTAGGTGTCTCTACTTTTCTTTTCTGCATCCCTATCACAATCATAAATTAGATTTTTGTTCTTCTCCTTATATGTTTTTCGAGTATAGCTCCTCTCACCTTAGTTATCGATGTCTTGGCATTGCATCTCAACGCATTTATATCTCTTATCATGTTCGTTTTCATGAATATGTGTTTTCGTTTGATAGATCTGAACAGATTGCACAACTCTCCTCTCCTTCCTCAATACCACTAGTTATTGCCCTCCTCCTAAATCTGCTACATTTACCATTGTTTCACACCCATACAACCTACCAAAATCACCCTTCTGCCTCTACTCACCCGCCACTCTCGACTCACTCGCAATAACCCCACCCCTTACCTTTCCCATCACCATATGCATATTTATCTAACCATTCTGCTGCAGATATAGATAGTAAATCGGTTTCCTCTGGTTTCCAGCATGCAAACTCTACTGGTGTTGTGTCACCACATTGTTCCTATTCTGCTTCTCCTTATTCTGCCAACACCAAATCTGCTATAGATTTTGCCTCTGCTGCTAGTCCTCTACTACTTCAGCTGGACTGAATCTAGTGGTTGATTTCTCCTCTTATCCATTACAGCAGGGTACCACTTTGCCATCATCTTTCTTTGCATCACCACCCATAGTTAGCAGACATCTTATAGTTCTTTGACTGCGGCAGCTAAGACAACAAATTTGATTGCTTTCATTGTTGTTATTCCTGCTTCATCTCGGGTAATGTTCTCTCCAACCTCTGAACCTATTATATTCTCTGATGCTGATAGGTATGCGGTTTGGCATGATGCTATGTATGATGAAATTAAGGCCTTGCATTCTAATCATACTTGGTCTTTAATTCCCTTTCATCCTTTGATGAATGTTGTTGGCAGTTGATGGGAGTATAGGATAAAATATCTTGTTAATGGTAACATTGAGCGTTATAAGGCACTCCTGATTGTTAGAGGTTTTACCCAGCAAGAAGGCATTGATTACTCTAAAACATTCAGTCTAGTTATTAAGCAGGCTACCATTATATTAATCTTCTCAATTGTGGTTTCACGTAATTGGAAGATTCATCAACTTGATATTCATAATGTTTTTCTCAATGACGTTCTTACTAAAGAAGTTTACATGAAACAATCTTCAGGTTTTGTTGACTCTGCTTTTCCATCTCATGTGTGTCGATTGCATAAGTCCTTCTATGGTTTAAAACAGGCACTGAGGGCATGGTACACTTGTCTGGGTAATTTTCTACTCTCTATTGGTTTTCACGCCTCCAAGGTTGACACCTATTTATTTATCTTGTCTGATGGTACTGATATCTTTATATTTTGGTGTATATTGATGATATCCTGCTTACGGGTAGTAACTCTACTATGCTTCATCGCCTAATACAATTAATGAGCTTAGAATTCAAGCTTCGTGACTTATATGTAGTTCATTACTTTCTGGGTATTGAAGTTTAGTCCACAGGTTTGGGTTTGATGCTGCGACAACACAAATATATTCTTGACATCCTTACTCAGGCTGGTATGACTTCCTATAAACCTATTGATACTCTAGTCTTTACTTCAAAAGTTACCATACCGCCAAATGATCTATTTTCTAACCCTACATGATTTCGTCAAATCATAGGTGCTTTTCAATATCCTACCTTCACCAGACTACATATTTGTTTTGCTATTAACAGAGTTTGTCAATTTATGCATGCTCCTACAGAATATCATTAGGCCATCGTTAAACGTATTCTATGCTATCTTAAAGGTATGACATCCTATGGTTTTCGTATCGCTCGTAATTCCTCATTTGCTCTACATGGTTTTACGGGTGCAGATTGGGAAAGTAGTATTGATGATCACAAATCTATGAGTGGTTACCTTCTCTTCTTTGGTCAAACGCTGATTTCATGGAAATAAAACAAGCAACGCATAGTTGCTCGCTCCTCTACTGAGACTAAGTATAAAGCCTTAGCAAACGGTACTACTGAGGTTATCTGGCTTCAATTTTTGTTAACAGATCTATAGGTTCCTTCTGTCTCTACTACTAACATTTGGTGTGATAATCTTGAAGCCAATTATCTCTTAGTAAATTCTATCTTTCATGCTCGTACTAAACATGTTGAGGTTGATTTCCATTTTGTATGAGATCAGGTTGCGAAGAAAGAGATTCAGATTCATTTTATCTCTTCTCAGGATCAACTTGCATATGTCTTTACTAAGCCATTTTTTACTACTTCATTTACTGTCTTTTGTTACAAGCTTAGGGCCGATCTTTCACCATCAGCTTGAGAGGGCATATTATAGAATGTAATATATATAGGAATTACTATAGGATTATTCCAATGTTGTGATTCATACATTTACTATCGTGTACTGCCTTATACATATAAATAGGAAAGGTTGGTTAAGAGATAACTCAAGCCATTTTATTATTCTCAACTTTCCTATTCTTCACCTTCTTCCTTTGAAAACAGAGGAACCCACCTGCGTAAGGAAGAGAGGGAGAACAAAGGGGTGCACCCTCCCAACACAACCAAATATCCATTTTCTTGTTTGTCCTCTCAAACCCTACAAGACGCCATCAGAGGTGTGTAGGAAACCATTAGCAAAGACCCCTGCAATGGCAAGACTCCGAGAATCCGAGTTCTCATCAAACACCAATTCCCAACATGCTTTATCCTCTTCCCATGAAGGAAGAGGCATGTTAGAAGACTATTACAAAAACCCCTATAAATACCCAACGAGGCAACCATTGAAAAAAAAAGGGGGGGAGACCTAGACGAACAAAAAAAAGAAGCTTACAAGTCATGGAAAAGAAAAACGAGGAGTCCATAAGGGAATACACTTAAAGATAGTGTTAGATAGTCACATAAGTTAATCCTTCTTTGTTGGAAAAAGAGATGATAAATTTCTTTGCCAATATTTTCAAGGCCCCATACTTTGAATACCTGGTTGGAAGCTCTGCACAATATTGTTATGACCTAGTTGCTATAACTAAGAGGATTTAACAAGCCATCCAGTTAGGAAGGATTGCTGACTCGATTGAGGAGAAAAGTTTCACTGAAAAAAAAAAGAAATTGAGTTTCATAATATCGAAGGTGGTTATAAATATGAGAGAAAGAACTACCAAAACAAAGTCACCTAGAGATCAATCGTCCTAAAGATGAAGGTAATATGTTATTAGGCCAATATTGGTCTACGCGTGACCTCAACTAACTATTGGAAATGTGCCCTTGTCAAGGAATTCATAGGAGAGGGATGGTTGGAATATTCTAGAAATTTCAATCAATGATTGCTAAGTGTTTAGGCTTTTTATGTGTTACCTTGCTAGTAATCATAGCTCGAGATGTTAGCATAAAGTCTTTGTTGTTGAGCCTCTTTTCTAAAATTTCAATGAAATAATGAGTTTGTCTTTCAATTGTGTCTTTTCCTTTGATTTACAGCCAAATATCCTAAAATGGGTTCCTTTTAAGAACTCACAAATACACTTTTGAAGTCTCGTGTGATCTCATAAATGCAATTCATTGCTTTTACCAAAATCTTTTCCCCTAGTGGAATTTTGAAAAATTAAACTTGCATTTTGATTTCAAAAATGATTTGATGAATGAAATTTTTGACATTCTACTTGTAGAATGACATATGAATAAAGCAACTCCTTCGTTGAGGTAACTAGACTACAAACTAAAATGCATGAATATAAAATGAATTGTCACCCTCATACCATGGCTCTCAAGCCATGTGTTTTTATTGTATACATAATGGTATGTAGTGAACTCGTTGCTCGTAAACTCATGAAATGTATTTCTTTGTAAAAGTCCAAACCATCACATGGGACAAGGTCAAAGTTTATTGATCTTAACTGCTTATGCTTGAAATGAGGAAACACCATCTTTTTTATTCCTTTCATATTCTAGAAATAAATATATCTTTTATAATCCCTTTTTTAGCCTGAATAATTTTTATTTCATGAAAAATCCTAACTAGAATCACACCCCACACTGGAGGCAAGTGAAAATTTCAATGATAAAAAATAGAAAAAAAAAACATAAAAAAAAAACCAAAAAGGTAAAAGAACCTAAGAAATTCAAATGTTAAGGGGCATACCCAAATCACAAGAAAAAGTGATAGCTAAAACAAAGCGAGTATGCCCCAGCAAAAACAATGAAAATGTAAAAATCAAAGAAGAACAACAAAAGAAAAGATAAAAGACAAAAAGAGTCGAACTGCTGACAGTGATACTCAGTCTTTGAAACCCTGAAACACTCTTTGAGCCTAATGAATCCTTTCTTTTCATATCCAAAACCACAGCCTACATTACGTGTTTGTAGAAGTCCTTTCTAATCAAGCAAGCAAGTAACCTGGAACAATAAACAATGCTCTCAAAATGTAAAGAGTATTTTTTTCATAAGAGTCATGACATCAAGAACAAGCTACTCATTATGAGTGTTCAAAAGGAGACATTTTTTTCTCAAACAAAATCTCAAATTTTTTTACTTTGAAACCCATAAAAATAGAAGGTCATCTCATGATGTACTTTCATCAATGGAAATATCGTTAACACAAGAGAAAATCATATCTTTTCCAAGAAAAAAAATAATAACCAATGAGTTGAAATATTTCAAATGCAAATTGTTTTAAAACTCAAATCAAAACAATTTTTGTTTTCAAAATTGTTGCGATGTCGCGGTCGCATAAATTAATTACCCTAGCTTAAATAAACAAGATAGTATAGAGCAAGTAAGGGGTCGATCCCATGAAAAAGGTTTAGTTCAGATTTTTATGCTATATGATATGCAACTAAGAGGGTTATGAAGTTATCTATGTTATGCTATAGTAAACAAAAAGAAGCAATCAATGCCAAATCAAAGAAAACTGAAATTTATCAAGAAAAACAAACCTTAGTCGCAAGAAAACATCCACCTATAGAAATTAGAATTGATCTTGGAAACAAAACGTCAATTTATACTCTGAATATTTATCTTTTTTTATATTAATTAGTTAACAGATCTGTTGTATAACTAATCATAACCATCAAACAACTACAGTGTCTGCACTAGTAATTTAATTCAATGGCAGTCTTAAGAACTAGATGAGTTGATTAATCCAGATAACATAATTGTCTGCAGTTCATGTTTGATTTGATCGATCGAATGTTCTCCCTAAAATTACTAATCTGGATCCGCCATAATTATTAATCTCAGTTGCTTCACAAGTTTATATACCACAACTCAGGTTTTGAGCAAACTTAGTAATAGATTGTTCACAATAATAACTTAGAGTCCGCTCTGGCAATTAAAATAAATTATCATAGGAAATAAGTATAGGAGAACAAACATATTCATTATTCATATAAACTAAAAAAAAAGGTAAAATAAATCTCACAATTCTTGAAATCCGAAGGTTTATGTATCTTAGTAACTAAGAAAAAGAGTTTAAACTTGCATTTTTATTGAACAACTAATAAAAAAGAAAGAAAAATGCATGATTTTGGGTTTTTTAGAGGAAAGTGCATTTTTTCTCTCTTGGTTGGCCGCTCCCCTTTCCTTTCTCTCTTTCTTTTTATATCCTAGGAAACTCTAATCCCTTTTCTACAAAAATAGTCATTTTATAAGTAGACAATTTACATTTAAGTAGTTCAATAACTATTTTCCAAAAAAGGAGAAATAGTTTCACATAAAATCTTCAAGCTTTGACTTTTGATTTAAATGAGCTAAATTGCTGAAACAAAGACTTGGATGTCAGTTTGGATGCCTTGGGACGTAATTCATGTGACATCTTTAAAAACTCATATCTCTCTCATGTGAGCTCTTTTTCTACTGACATTTGTTATGATTTTTCTACTGACATTTGTTATGATGATAGGTCTTCAAGTCAGGAATCCAACAAAATTGAGTTTAAATCAAATGGACTTTTTTAGCTCAAGATATTCAAGTCAGAATGGCCAAAGGTCAACACCGGCAGAATGCGAGATTTGTCTTTGAAGGCTGCGATCTCCATGTTCTTTCTCTTTTTATTTTTCTTTCCATATATGTACAAAAATGTATGGATGTTAGCTTTCTAATGCCACTAGAATCACTTTTTTTGACTTCTAGGGCTCAAGCTCTGCATAAAACATCGATCGGAGGTCAAATCTGTCAATTATCTTCTATTTACTTCTTTTTGAATCTTACATCCAAAAGTTCATTCAAAACATAAAACAAAGACTATCAAGGCATTTTATATATAAAACATATGCAAAATACTAGGTAAATATGGGTAAAACAATCAAATAATATGGTTGCATAAAAAATGCAAGATCAAGATTTCAAGATTTATTCTAGACAAATATTCCTTTACCAAACTAAAAAGAAGAGAAATGAGAGAATGGTTCATCGAAACCATTATTTGTCTAAGTCGCTGACAGAACACACCTTGGAGCAATAGTCAATACAAGGGGGCAATATTGTGTTTAGAATGAAAATCGATCCCTTTTGGATAACCATAAAGAGAGGAATATTTCATACAATAAGATAAAGAAGCATTTTGATTTACAAAAGGCAGTTTGATCTTTTCAACAAGTGACACCAAATGTTTTTAGCAGTGAGACGAAGAGTAATGAATGATCCTCTCAAATTATTTGATGAGACAAAAAATCTCTAACAAGCAAATGGGTTATGATGGGCACAATGAAGGCTACTCATGACCTAGGCAGGCCGCTCATGAGAATTAAGCCACCCAAAAAAATCTTTATACCTTTCACCAGTGAGTAGGTCAATCTCCGTATTTTTCCACTTAGATAGATCGCCCATTACAATTAGACCCCTTCTGAAAAATCTCTATATTTTTCCACTTGGGTATATCACCCATTACTATGAGACCCTTTCTTTGTATTTTTCTATCTAGGTAAGTCACCCATTATAATGAGATCCCTTCTGAAAAATCTTTGTATTTTTCCACCTGGGTAGGTTATCTATTACAATGAGACCCTTTTTTTGTATTTTTCCATCTGGGTAGAAAATCCATTACAACGAGACTCTTTCTAAAAAATCTTCATATTTTTCCACTTTGGTAGGTCACCCATTACAAAGGTACCATTTCTTTGTATTTTTTCACCTGGGTAGGTCACCCATTACAATTAGATCCTTTCTGAAAAATCTTTGTATTTTTTCATCTAGGTAAATCACCCATTACAACGAGACTCCTTAAAAATCTTCGTATTTTCTACTTAGGTAGGTCACTCATTACAATGAGACCACTTTTGAAATATATATGTATTTTTCCACCTGGATAAGTCACTCATTACAATGAGACCACATATGAAAATCTCTGTATTTTTCCACATGGGTAGTTCACCCGTTATAATGAGACCATTTAAAATAATTAAAAAAATATCTGTATTTTCACCAATCGGGCATGTCGCCTAGAACAATTAGACCACTTGCAAAAAAATCTTTGAAATTCTTTACTACCAGGCAGGTGTCCTAAAACAATTTGATCATTTTTCCAAAAAAAAAAAACAAAAGGGAAAGGCTTTCACGTTTTTTTTTCTTTACAAACTTATTATAAAAAGCCAAAAGAAAATGAATTTTTCAATGTCTTTGCACCATAAGTATTGTAAAAAGAGGGCAACTTTCATAATCCAAGTTTTGACCCATTTGCTTTTAATTTAATTTTAAGGGGTTAAAATTTGAAATTTAAAATATCAGGGGCTTGATTGCAAAAATGTCAAAATTTTAGTGACTAAAATAAAAAATGGTCGCCTTGGTCTAAACGACATTGTTTTACATTTCTTGTTTTTCACGTTCTTCCTCTAGAAACAAAGGAACCCACCTATGTAAGGAAGAGAGAGGGAACAAAGGGATGCACCCTTCCAACATAGCTAAATATCCATTTTCTTGTTCGTCCTCTCACACCCCACAAGACGCCATCAGAAGAGTGAAGGAAACCACCACTAAAGACCCCTACAACAGCAGGATTCCGCAAATCCTAGTCCTCGTCAAACACCAATCCCAACAAGCTTTATCCTCTTCCGATGATGGAAGAGGTGCGCTAGAAGATTGCTATAGAAACCCCTATAAATACCCAACGAGGCAGCCATTGAATAAAAAGAGGGAGGAGACCTATACGAACAAAAAGAAACAGAGAACAAAGTGACCTTCTGGGCTTCCTTTCAAAACACTAACAAGGGAATGCCTATTGTCCCTTAAAAAGCAAAACATAGAACCAAAAACAAAAAGGGGACAGAAAAATAATAAACAAAAGAGGAAAAAAAATAGGGGAAAAGATAGAGAATAGAGGAGAGAACAAGATAGAGAAAAACCTGAAAACAAAGAGAGACGAGAGAGATAGAATATGAGAAACAGAAACAGAAAGAACAAAAAAAAAAAAAAGAAAGAACAAGGAGGAGGAGGGAACTTAAAGACAGGAGCTTCGCCCAGCTCCTGCAATCTCGTGCAAAGTCTCTGCAAACCATGTAAGTCTTCTTTCTTCCTCCACTCTCAATTTATTTCACTAATATCAGTTCATTATGAACTTCAATTAACCTCCTTTTGTGTATGCACGTTTCACTTGTGCTCCTTTTTGCAGCTAGGTCACTAGCTTAGGCAAGTGACCAGGCTGGCCTGCTAGGTCTAGTCCAGCCCGTACAACTAGGCTACATCTAGCCCAGTTTTTTTTTAAAAAGATAGTGGGTCGGGTCTGAGCCTCAGGCCCAGCCGGCCTAAACTGCTTTTGGCTAAGGGTGTGTTTGGCAAAACACACCATTATGCCTTTCTCATGTATTTTATCCTCTTTTTATATTGATATCTGACTCCTCACACTTTGTTTCATTTTTTTCTTTGTGTTATTGTATTTTTTTCTACTATAAGCTCAATATGTGAACCATTACATTAAACGCAAAATATATTGTGCAATGTTTCTTTTATTTCCGTCCAAAAAGAGAAAATAATAATAAGAAAATTGCATAGAAAAATTTTTCTTCAAATTCAATTTTTTGTGAAATTATTCACTAACGCTAGAGTTAGAAATATCGTATTTTGTTTGTTTGTGTAATATTTACATACGTCAAAGTTAAAAATACTCGTAGGAACTGTTCACTGGCGTTAGAGTCAGGAACATGATAGGAAGAACAAAAAAACAAGAACAAATTCTTAGTAATTTTGGACAAAACCAGTAATGCAAACTGCCTTAGGTAAAACGCTTAAAGGATGATAGTATTTTCCCATTCACCATCTAGTAGTTGGTTCATGGTCACAAGAAAACTCGAGTGTACTGGTCTTATCAGAGATTCACGAGTAAGGACTGGTTGTGGCCAGGAAAGGTATTAGCACCCCTTACACACCCTACCTAAGGTAAACTGTTTTGCGGTTTAATATGGTTTAGAAGTTTTGACAGTTTATCTTGTTAGTGGCTTATCTAAAAAGGAAGAAAAATTCTCCTCTACAAAGAGATCCTTATCTTAAAATGTATAGAAAAACCAATTGTTCTAACGTTAATATGAAAACAAAAATGAAAGTACCATTTTATTTAATATCAATAAAACACGTCTTACATATAAGTCATGATTTTGGATATTAAAGGAAAATAAAATATTTTTGGTATTTTTTGAAATACCGGTCAAATTCTCAAGGCTTTAATAAACTAGTTATTATATCTCAAAATTTATGCAAAAATGTATTCTTTATTTTCCATGTGAAATGCCATGCAATTTTTTATATTGTTTGAGATATCTAGCCGTGTGCAATTAAAACATTTATTTCTTTTGTATCTTTTTATATTTTGGTCTTTTTGGTTTTAACATTAAAAGAAAACATACATAAAAATTAATTTTTATTTTATTTTTTTATTTTTTTGGTTCTAACATTAAAAGAAAACATATATAAAAAAGGAACAAACACACGCATGCACACACACATTCCTTTTCTACTATGTTTTACACATACACCCATAATTACATGTTTATAAAATAACCATAATTCAAAATAAATCAAACAACACATTATACAATTCAAAAATTATAAAATAGCCCCCCAAAAATCCAGGAACTGCCGAGAAGCCTTATAGAACAACGAGGACAGTGGTTGCGTGTGAATCTCATGTACCACCGCCACTGGTGGCTCGTGGATTCACACGCCGCTACAAGAACATCCATGGGACGAGGGCGATTTGGAATGACTTCCTCCCCTCTTCACTTTCCTGTTAGCGGTGAGGACCACCATTACCTGTAACAAGAGAAAAACATAAAAACAACAGTTGATTTTAATTTTATTTTCTCCTTCTCAGATCTGGTTCTTTCTCTCTTTTCAGATCTATCTCATTCCTATTTTCTCTCTTCCTCAGGTGGTAGATCCGGCGATTATACAGCTCACGATTGAACAGGGAAAGTGATGGATCTGCAGGTGTTTGATGGCTTTAGTGTGGAGGAAAATGTAGTGTTGAGTGATAGCAGGTGGAGATGAAGACCTGGTTCGTTCGGCGGGGAGAGGTTGGTTTAGGTCTTGGAGAACTGGTTTGGGTTTTGTCGGGACAGGAAAAAGAGAGGAAGACAGATCGAGGGAAGAGAGGTCGAATGGTGGTCTATTGGTGTTGCTACTGGGCGAGGCTGGTTTCAAGTTTGTCAAGTGGAAAAGCTGGGGAAGACAGAGGAAGAGTGAGTGAGGGGAAGAAAGGAAGTGCAATTGTTGAAGCTATTTGGGGGGCTGGGTTAGCAAATGGGGATATGTGAGGATAAGAGGGTGAAGTGATGGAGGAAACTGGTTTTAGGAGCCAAAAAAAGGGGCGGTGGCTTGTGCCTTCACTAATGGCTCCCTGATAGGTGGCCCTTGCATTCTTTAGATCCAATGGCATGATCTTCTAGCAATATGTCCCCAAAGTGTGACAAAAGTCGTTTTCGCCTTATTTTCTAAAGCCATTTTTATCTCGTTGTATCCCGAGAAACCATCCATAAAGGAATATGTGGAACTACGTGCAACGTTGTTGGCCAAAACATTTATATGTGGTAGAGGAAAATCATCTTTAAGGTTAACTCTGTTCAAATTCTGGAAGTCCATGCAAACTCTAATCTTCCCCTCTTTCTTCGGTATGGCAACAATGTTGGATACCCATTGTGGATATCAAACTACTTCTAGAAAGCCTGCATTCCATTGTTTCTCATGTTCTGCTTTGACTTTGATCTAGATATCCGAGTGGACTCTCTTCAACTTCTGTTTGATTGGTTTACAACCTTCTTCCAATGGTATCTTGTATACTATGATATTTGTATCCAAGTCAGGCATATCCTCGTAAGACCAAGCATAAACATCTGCATATTCTTGTAGTATGACAATTATCTCCACTCTTTGTTTAAGAGTGATTAAGGTCCCTTTTTTCAACTCTTTTTTAAACTGATTGTTACCCACGTTATGGTTTCAAGTTCTTCTGCAACGAGTTTCCAAGTTTGTTCATGTTGCTCTACTAGCAATATTAAGGTACCTAATATTGCTTTCATCCCGTTCTTTTTCTTCCATAGTGATGATATGTTCATTAAAGTTTAGTCATTCATTCTTGATGCAAAGTGTATGTGATGTTGTGGAAGATCCGCTTTCAAGATTCTTGAAAGCGGAAAGTGTTTAGTGTAAATGCACAAATAAAACAAAATTTGAAAAATACATGATCTCATTATTTAAAACAAAGGTGGGCTCAATGATAAAGACAAAATCTAGATGACATTATGAGCTCTAATTGTCAACTAGAGAAAATAAAAGGAATGACAAAAGCATGTTAAGGCAAACAAAGTTAGTTTACACTTTAAACACTACTAGAGCTTCTTGGGTCACCCAGTTTTGAAACTTCTCGCCCTCAGCCAGTTTTCATACAAAGTTCTTGGCTGAGATTTCTTTTAAAGTATGGACAGTCAGTTGCAGTAGCGCTTCATCTTCTTATTCGCCTACTGTATTCCTATCATCTCCTTCAAACTTACCCTCCTCCAAGGTGTTTATATTCATAATTGATAGTTCTTGACCAAGGGTTTCCTATCCTTTATCCGGTTGCATTACATATGTAGCTTTTGGGAATGAAACACTAAGTGGAAAGATTTCCAGCTCTTCCGCTTCAGGCTCTCTTCCTTCAATCCTAGCCATTCTTTTTTCCCTCCTCCTACCAGCAGCCCATCAATAATCCTTTTTTTAGGCTTGTACTGAAGCCCAAATCTATGATCAGCACACTTCATCTTTATGAGATTAACCATTTCTGGTATTTCGGTGATAAGGTTATATTAAAATGGAATCTCACGTTCTAAGAAGCATTTAGGCCTTCTCATTACCGTGTTATCGGGAACCAAATCAGTGTTCATAATCTCTAAAGCATGGACATTCTTGTCCTTGTAATCTTCAGCCTCAATGAAAGGTATGGTCACATTCTTTATCATGGATATTGTTTCTTTAGCTTTGACATATACCAGCATCCCATTTATAATGTACTTGAAGCATTGGTGCAATGACGAAGTTACTGCCCCAGCTGCATAAATCCAAGGTCTTCCCAACAACATTCTATAGGAAGGGTGGATATTCATAACTTGAAGCGTTACCAAGAACATTTGTGGTCTCATATATAGTTCCACTTTCAAAGTCCCAATTATCTATTTAGGTGAGCCATTATGAACTCAATTTTATGTGAGATTCATCAACCAGCATTTCTTTTAACATGTGTTTTGGCAACACGTTAAGAGCCAAGCCATTATCGACGAGCACCTTTCCTACAAGGCAGGCTTTGCACCTAACAGTAATGTACAAGGGCTTGTTATGTCCGGTTCCTTTAGCATAAAGCTCATCTGCTGTGAAGTACATATAATTGGTGGTGTGTATCCTTCCTACTATATGCTTCATGGTTTTCTGCTCAATGTCTTGAGGTACATAAGCTTCATTCAATACCTTTTGCAAGGTGTTTCAATGCGGCTTAGAGCTGAGTATCAAGGATATAAGGGAGATCCTGGTTGAAGTCTTTTTTAGTTGATCTACTATGCAGTATTCGTGGTGCTTTATTAACTTTAAAAATTCATTAGACTCTTTCTTCAGTCAGTGGCATATTAACATTTAGTTCCTTGTTAAGATCTATCATTTTTTGCTTTCCTCAACTCTTCGGGTGTGAAACACCAGCCACTCCGAGTCAGCCCACTGATCTCAGCTTGGAACAAAGGAAAAGGGGCTCGAATGTTGGAGGTATAGTCGTAATTGTAAGGCATTGCGTTGTGATCTCTTTTATTTGTGCAGGAAGGTTTAGCCAAGATTAACTTCGATGGCCCATTAGTTGTTGGTTGGACTCTATATACTTTTGACAACCTTTTTTGACCTTCCATCATCCTTATTTCATGACAATCCTCTATGGCTTCAATCCTCAACTCCCCTATGATCAGCATTTTTGCAATCTTTTGGCAAGACTCAATGCAATCATCAATATGATGTCCTCTTTTGTGGAACTCACAATAATCACTACCTCTAGATGACATTCAGTATTCATTTTCAAGAATTTTGAATGTACCAACATGTCGTACAGCTTCTTCATAGATACCTTGAACACCTTGCTTTTATTCCCAACTTTTATCATGCACGCTTCATTATTACTTGCAGCATAATTAGGAAATGAATTTGAATTGACGTTGGGCATGTCTTCGAAAGACACCCACCCCATCTTGATAAGCTTTAACAACCATTTTTTGAAAGCGTAACAGGTTTCAATTCTATGCCTAGGGTTCCAAGCATAGTACTCGCAGGTCAACTCTAGCTTGTACCAGATGGGAAAAGGTGGTTGGAGTGGCGGTACATAGATAGGAGCTATGTATCCAATGCTCAGCAGTTTGGCGTACAAGCCTTTCAAAGGCATAGGTAGTGGTGGTAGTTTTTCCAAAGTATATATTGTATTTTGCCTTTGGTTGTTGACTCTTTATTTGATTCGGGGTAAAAGGTTTGGTAAAGTTCATGTTGGCAAATGGAGAGGTAGGCATATATGATTTCTAATAATTCACTTTCTTGTGTTTGTACCTGCCTTTCAAGTTGTTAACGTCATCTTCCCTTTTCCTTACACTAAAACCTTTCTTCTCCAAAAGCTTAGTTATACGCCCAACTTTAATCCCTTACTCTATTCTTTCAGCTATGCATACAACATCATAGAAATGCTGAGATGAGCTACCCATTAGATGCTCATAGTAAGGTGTCTTGAAGGTATTAGTGAACAAAGTCACCATCTATGTCTCTATCAAAAAGGGTTTGACATGTGTTGCCTCATCCCTTCATCTTTGAGCATAAACTCTCACTGATTATTGGATTCTTTTCTCCGAACCGAACAAACCTTATGTCAATGGAGAAAAGAAGTCCAGAATCAGCGAGGGCTTATGCGCAAAGATGAAGGGGTGAGGCAACACATGTCCACCCCCTTTTGATAGAGATATATATGGCGACTTTATTCGTGAATACCTTTAAGACACCTTACTATGAGCATCTAATGGGTAGCTCATCTCAGCATTTCTATGATGTTGTACGCATAGCTGAAAGAACAGAGCAAGGGATTAAAGTAGGGCGTATAACTAAGCCTTTGGAGAAGAAAGGTTTTAGTGTAAGGAAAATGGAAGATGACGTTAATAACTTGGAAGGCAGGTACAAACGCAAGAAAGTGAATTATTAGAAATCACATATGCCTACCTCTCCATTTGCCAACATGAACTTTACCAAACCTTTTACCCCGAATCAAACAAAGAGTCAACCAAACAACCACCAAAGGTAAAATACAAGATATACTTTAGAACAACTACCACCACTACCTATGCCTTTAAAAGGCTTATACGCCAAACTGCTGAGCATTGGACACATACCTCCTATTTATGTACCGCCACTCCAACCATCTTTTCCCATCTGGTACAAGCTAGAGTTGACATGTGAGTACCATGCTTGCAACCCTAGGCATGGAATTGAAACCTATTATGCTTTCAAAAAGTGGTTGTTAATTCAAACTCATTTCCTAATTATGCTGCAGGTAATAATGAAGTGTGCATGATAGAAGTTGGGAATAAAAACAAGATGTTTAAAGTATCTATGAAGAAGTTGTACAACATGTTGGTACATTCAAGATTCCTAAAAATGAATGTTGAATGTCATCTTTTGTAAGTTCCACGAAAGAGAAGGACATCATATCAATGATTGCATTGAGTTTTGCCAAAAAATTGCAAAAATATTGATCATTATGAAGTTGAGGATTGAATTCATAGAGAACAGTCATGAAATAAGGATGATGGAAGGTTAAGAAAGGTTGTCAGAAGTATATAGAGTCCAACCAACAACTAATGGGCCATCAAAGTTAATCTTGGCTAAACCTTCCTGCACAAATAAAAGAGATCACAACGCAATGCCTTACAATTACAGCTATACCTCCAACATATGAGCCCCTCTTCCTTTGTTCCAAGCTGAGATCAGTGGGCTGACTCGGAGTGGTCGGTGTTTCACACCCGAAGAGTTGATGAAAGCAAAAGGCAAAAAATGATAGATCTTAACAAGGAACTAAAGGTTAATAAGCCAATAACTGAAGAAGAGTCTAATGAATTTTTAAAGTTGATAAAGCACAACGAATACTGCATAGTAGATCAATTAAAAAAGACTCCAACTAGGATCTCCCTTATATCCTTGACACTCAGCTCTAAACCGTATTGAAACACCTTGCAAAAGGTATTGAATAAGGCTTATGTACCTCAAGACATTGAGCAAAAAACCATGAAGCATTTGGTGGGAAGGATACACACCACCAATTATATGTACTTCACAGCAGATGAGCTTTATGCTAAAGGAACCGGACATAACAAGCCCTTGTACATTACTGTTAGGTGCAAAGCCTGCCTTGTAGGAAAGGTGCTCGTCGATAATGGTTGGGCTCTTAACGTGCTGCCAAAACACATGTTGAAAGAAATGTTGGTCGATGAATCTCACATAAAACCGAGTCCATAATAACTCACCTAGATAGATAATTGGTACTTTGGAAGTGGAACTATATATGAGACCACAAATGTTCTTGGTAACGCTTCAAGTTATGAATATCCACCCTTCCTATAGAATGTTGTTGGGAAGGCCTTAGATTTATGCAGTTGGGGCAGTAACTTCGTCATTGCACCAATGCTTCAAGTACATCATGAATGGGATGCTGGTAAATGTCAAAGCTAAAGAAACAATATCCATGATAAAGAATGTGGCCATACCTTTCATTGAGGCTGAATATTACAATGACAAGAATGTCAATTCTTTTGAGATTATGAACACTGATTTGGTTCCTGATAACACGGTAATGAGAAGACCAAAGATCTCAGAAGCAATAAGGAAGGCAACTAAATGCTTCTTAGAACGTGAGATTCCATTTTAATATAACCATATCACCGGAATACCAGAAATGGTTAATCTCATTAAGATGAAGTGTACTGATCATAGATTTAGGCTTCGGTACAAGACTAAAACAAGGATTATCGATGGGCTGCTGGTAGGAGGAGGGAAAAAAGAATGGCTAGGATTGAAGGAAGAGAGCCTGAAGCGGAAGAGCTAAAAATCTTTCCCCTTAGTGTTTCATTCTCAAAGGCTACATATGTAATGCAACCGGATAAAGGATTGGAAACCCTTGGTCAAGAACTGTCAACTATGAATATAAACACCTTGAAGGAGGGTAAGTTTGAAAGAGATTATAGGAATACAGTAGTTGAATAAAAAGATGAAGCGTTACTGCAACTGACTATCCACACTTTAAAAGAAATTTCAGCCAAGAACTTTGTACGAAAGCTAGGTAAGGGGGAGAAGTTTCAAAACTAGGTGACCCAAGAAGCTCCAGTAGTGTTTAAAATGTAAAGCAATTTTGTTTGCCTTAACATGCTTTTGTCATCTTGGGTTACCCTCTGAAACATGGCTATGACTCTTGAAAGATGTTATCATATGACTATTTTTTAATGAATGTCAGAAGGATACACACCTCCAAGACTAACGGTGGGACAATGTTGCACTTGAAGGACATTTTCATATCATCATCTTGGTTTACCCTCTGCCATGGCTACGACTCCTGAAAGATGTTATCACATGACTGCTTTTGAATGAATGTCAGAAAGATACACACCACTAAGATTAAATATGGAACAATGTTGCACTTGAAAGACATTTTCATATCGTCATCTTGGGTTTATCCTTTCAAACATGGCTACTACTCCTAACAGATGTTATCACATGAGTGCATTTGAATGAACATCGAAAGGATGCACACCACCAAGACTGATTGTGAGAGCATCTGTTATGAAGCCCAAAGGCGCACTTCACCTTATAAATATAGGTGATGAAAGAAGCATCATTGATGATGCCAAAGCATTTTTTTTATAATCTAATTTGACGAGTTGAGAGGAAAATATTGAGAAAAACACTAAGCATACAACAAAAACAATAAGCATACAACAAAAAGCCTTTTAGTGCAAGCTATAAGATACATGTCTAGACGACTGAATAGTTTCCAAGAAGGCTGATGATAACATATGCATAAAGAGTATTGTTTCAATTTGAGGCAAGTTTGTGGTTGATTGGCAATCTAGAAGGAGGTCAACACTAGAAAACCTCTTGATGGGTTTTGGCAAGATGCACACAACCAATCAAAGAACAATGCTTGAGAGAATCAAGGGGATGAATGATTTGTTATGCTCCTACATTATGAATCAAGCAACACCGCACTTAGATGCATGATCATGCTTGATAAACAACGAAAGCAGTAATCGTTGTGGACAATCTAGGATGAGCACTGCACTTAAATTTAAAAGGAAGGCTAGCACACGAACAAGTTAGTGCATAGAAAAACAAAGAAGGCTTTGGATAGCAAACAAAGACACCCTATGATAATGGAACATCAAAGAGGGGGGGCATATCATCTAACCTTAAAACATTGCATCAAAATACTTTTTGAATTGTTACAGGAAAATCCTCAATGAAACCCAACAAAATTGTGGACAAAAAAAGAATCATTAAGTGGATAATAACAAAGAATCACGATTTTAACCCTAGAACGGGAAGAAGATGAGATGAACCCTACCATTAGAAAAATCTCAAAGAAATGAGAGGATTAACTCTATCATCAGAAGGAGTCTTCAGGTCAACCCTACAATCAGGAAGCATCGAGTTTCCAAACCCTGCAATCAGGAATTATCAAGTCAACCTTGCAATCAGAAAGCACCAAGTTTTCTAGCCCTTCTCCTGTCATCTCTTCAAGATTTCACTAGAGGTAAGTCATATTATTCACACTTTTCAATTTTGCATCTGAATAGGTCACCCATAACAATGAGACCACTTTTCATTTGTTATATTTTTTTCATCTAGGTAGGTCACTAATTACAATGAGATCATTTTCCATATTTTTTTCCACTTGGATAGGTCACTTATTACAATGAGACCATTATCTTTTTTTGTAGGTCGCCCATTACAATAAAACCATTATCCACATGTTTTTTTTACTTGGGTAGGTCACTTATTACAATGATACCACTCTTTCCTTTTTTTACCTAGGTATGTCAATCATTACAATGAGACCACTTTTCACATTCCTTCCATCTGGGCAGGTCACTCATAATAATGAGACCACTTTTCGCATTCTTTCCATTTAGGCAGGTCACCCATTACAATGAAACCACACACATAGAATTTGATTCTGGTTGAAAGGAATCACCAGATGGGATCTCAAGTTAACTCAATCACCACACACATGGATTTTTTAGCTTTGGTTAAATGGAGTCACTAGGTGGATTTCAGGTTGACCGAGCCACACACAGAATTTTGGTTCTAGTTAAAAAAGGTCGCCAAAAGAGATCTCAGGTTAGCCCAACCACACATGGATTTTAGCTTTAGTTAAAGGGAGTTGGCAGATGTAATTTTAGGTTAACCAAGCTACACATACTTGGTTCTGGTTAAAGGAGATCATCAGATGGGATCCCAGGTTGATCGAGCCACCAACATTATCTTAGCAGTGAAAGAAAAGTGATAAAAACCCTACTATTAAGAAATTCTCATGAAAAAAAAAAGAGATGAAAGTTCAGACCTTGCCATAAAAAAGAACATTTTTTAGGTTTTGGTTAAAGGAAATCGTCATATGAGATTTCAGGTTAACCCAACCAAAGACAATTTAAAGGATCGCCAGATCAAGATCTCAGAATAACTAAGTTGTACATAGTTTTGATCATTAGTTTCTGGTTAAAGGGGATTGCTATAAAGACAGAGTTTCAGATCAACCATGCTTTGAGAATATCAGTTTCAGAAGTCCAGTTTTGTTTATCTTTACAAAACTTCTTATGCAAAGCACTCAACTAGTCTTTGCTCCGCAAGTATTGTAAGGAAGAGACATCTGTTGTTACCTATTTTTGGATCACCACACAAAAAAGAAGAAAATACAAGAAAATCAAAAAATATATTCACAAGAAAACCAAAAAATAATAATTGCATTGAGAAAAAGATGTTGGAACACCTAGAAAATGACTAAAAATTGGTTGAGAAGGTTCAAAAATACAAAGATTGAAATTTGATAGTATATTTTTTGATGATGAAAGCCTTATTGACAAAGAAAATTTATTTGAGAAAGAAAAGTCTAAAATCAGATGTTTATGAACTCGATTAAATTTTTTTTAAGGTTTAATTGAATTTATGAAGGGTTTGATTACAAGAAAAATTAATTTTTAAGTTAATTTGAGCTTTAATTGGAAGAAATTAAAGTTCAGGGGTCAAATTATAATTTTTAAGGTTTGATTAGGTCATATCAGGGGCTTAATTGCATAAATATTGAAGTTTGATGGCCAATTAGGAACTTGATTGAAAAAATCCAAAACCAAACTAAAAAAGGCATGTAAATAGAGGGGTTGGGATTGACTGAATCAATAGTTAAATTGAAGAAATTGAAAGTTTATTGATCAATTGAGGGTCAAAATGCACAAATTCAAATCCAAGAGCTAAAGTGAAAAAGACGGCCAACTTCAAGTCCAGCGATTGAATTTGGCAAGAATGCAATTGAATTGATTCTTAAAATCAAAATTTACAATTGAGAACTTGATTGAACAAATCATAAATTAATGACTGATTTGAAAATTAACATGTTTTGGCACCATTTCCTTTTAAATGAAATGGCGTGTTTTGAGCAAAACAACATCGTTTCATGCATTGTTCACTGAAAAATAAAGAGGGCAGCAAACAGTGCCATTTTGATGGCACTATTTGCCATCTTCTTCCCCTGGACACGTAGATGCAGGTAAAGAAGAAATTTGTTCCCCTACATTTTTCTCTCCCAAAAACCCAAAAACAACAAAATCCAAGCCCTGCAAGCGACCCTGAGGCCGCTACCTAATGACCGTCCGACCACCCTACCCTGTGTTATAACTAGACATGGGTAATAGCCCTCTCTCCCTTTTTTTCCCCTTATAAATATCAAGGGAGAGAAAGGAGTTGAGGGGATGGGCATGACACTTTTAGAGAGTTTTGGAGGTGAAAAACAAAAAGAAAAAAAGAGAGATAGGAAGGAAAGAACAGAGAAAAACAGAGATAAATAGAGAGGAGAGAACTGATAAAAAAACAAACAAAAAAGGAACAAAAAAAAAGGAAAGAAAACAGAGAAGAGGAGGAGCAGAAGCAAAGACAAAAAACAGGAAAAAAAAGAAAAAAGAAACAAAGGAAAAGCACATAAAGAAGAAGAAGAAGAAGAACCGTTAACCGGTGAAGCAGCTCCCCAATGCACGGCCACCTCATTTGGAAGAAGAACCGCCACCGCCAATGCCACTGCTAGGTTAGCCTTCCCCCACCCTTCTCCTTATTCTTCTTCTTCTCGTCCTCCTGCATCCATCCCCTCTCCATTGTTCACGTTGTAGGTGAACAATAAATGAATTAATTCACTCTCTACTGTTCACGCAGAACAATCAAAAGTTCTCCAATGCTTGTTGGGCCTGATCAATGTTAGACCAAACTAAAATGGTTGGGCCGAGTCCAACCCAATCCAAAAAAAAATCTTGTGGGCCGAACCTGGCCCAAACAGGTTGGACCTAACCCCTATGATTGGGTTGGGCCCAACCTAATATTATATTATTATATATTTATAATAATATATAATATTATATTAGATATTAAAAAAAATCCAAAAACATTCTTTCAAAATTTATAATTTTCCGGTGTATTTTTCTATCAATCTTGCTTAATATTAGTTTGTATTTTTATACTCTAAAGATACAAATATAATATTAAAATACCAGGTTTTCTACGAAACAAAAAAAAATCTAAAACAACAAAAAAATATATTTTTATCTTCATGCATATGGCCAAGTCTCTAAAAGCTTATAAGAAATTTTCATATCATATTTTCATACAACAAAAATTCAAAAAATATGTATTAGCATGCATTTTGACTTTAATAACCAGTTTATTAAAGCATGAGAACTAAGCCAATATTTCAAAAAATACCAAAAAAATTATTTTGTTTTCTTTTAGTATCTGAAATTACAAACTTATATGTAAAACGTATTCCTGATATTAAAAAGATAGTTCTTTTATGTATAGATATAAGAACAGTTAGGTTTTTTTACCCAATAGGATCTTCTTACTGAAAAAGACTTTTCTTAAACTATAGGCAAACCAACAAATAGAAACAGGACAATACATTAGCTTTTATCATACATTAAACAATGTAGCTTATCTCAAGTAAGGTGTATTTGGAATGTTAATATCTTTTTAACTTGCTCATTTTCGGTAGCCTTTTTCTTGTTCTTCCTCTTCTTTTTGGCTGAACTAGAACCAGCATCAATAACCCTGTTCTGAAACAGGTTGTGTGAATGCAATTGGAAAAGGAGCCGGTTCAGGAGCTGGACCTGGTCTCGATCTCTTGAACTCATGGTGGGGTGGACGGATTCCTGAAGCTGCAAGTGAAATTGCACTTTCTGGTACAGCATCCCTAACAATAGCAGCTCAAACCTCTTGCTCTTGACTGACTGTGGTCTCGGAACATCCAAATTTTACTCACCATTGAAAACTAAAGTGGACACAAAAACAGGCAGCAGCCCTGGTGACTGGACAGTGTTGTAAGAAGGCTTTGCAAGATGCACCTTCACCGCAAATTCATTCAGAATGGATTTGCAAAACAACGTGTCCTGTATATATAGCCAAACAAGAACAAAGAGGAACATGTAGAAAAGTAAGAAGCAAAATAAACATTATTGTCACTACACAGTGCTGTAACTGGGGTGTTCCAGATTCACCTTGACTTCAAATTCACACAGGACAGATTTGAAAATTATGACCAGACAATAAAAAAGAGAAGCTTGTGGAAAGGCAAGAAGCAAGGCAACATTTTAAGCAAAATTGGCACCAACGTACCAAAACAATCTATATAATTAGTATAAAAACATTATGCTTCAGATCAGTGCATTTTTCTATTCACTTGTATGATCAATCAGAAGAGATTTCAAAACATCAATGATAGTGTAGAATGACTTGTGAATCAGGTATTTAAATATATAGACAACCAATGATAATTCATTTGAAAAAAAAAACTAATATTGCTTTGAAAATGGAGGGAGGCCATATAAGTTGTCACAACGAAGAATGTCACAGGCCTAAAACACAAAGCTAATACATGCATAAAGCCCCTAAAGAACAACAACAAAAGGATGAAGAAGAAAAGAATTGATAGCATTTGAAGAGGTAAAATTTACAATTTTGTTCACAAACCTCATGTAGAAGCGGACATCCTTCATCCTTTACCCTTTTTAGAATACTCTCAAGTGCCAGTTTCGCAACTTCTTGTTCAACTTCTTTTCGAGGAAAGAAGGTGTTTGGAGAGGTATATTGTGCTCCATTTACCCACACAGTTGATCTAAACCTTGGTGCGTGTGAGGATCCTTCATTGAAAGTTTGATATACTGGGAGCTGTAAGGATGATCTTCGCGTTTATTCTTGCAGACGATTCTTGAACAACAAGCGCTCTGGAAGACCTTAAGAAATTGCAGACGATTCTTGAACAACAAGAGCTCTGGGAGGCCTTAAGAAATCACGCAGATAAAATTTAACTCATCTGCATTATCAAATATAATCAAACTTCAAACAATTATATACAGAACGCTGCAAGCAACAAACTAAATATGAAATATGAAGGCACCCAGGTGGCCATCCCATACAATCAAAAGTCCTAGATGCAAAAAACTTAATGTCACTTGAGGTTCACTGAGCAAGATGAACAAGACCATCTGCTAGCTTGAGCGTACAAATTCAATAACATTGTTGAAACAAAAAATCATTAGATTTCAAGAATCAAATAGTTGAATTTACATTGTCAATACTAGTAGAGTGACCTCTTTACGAAACCGAGATAAACAAATTTTACATCAAACAATCAATGCTTATTCCTTAATCAAGTAATTATTCAATAATATCAGTCTAAATACACAACTCCAACAATTATTCCAGTAACATTAAATAATATCTCTTCATAGCCAAGCAGAGAGATTTGTTACACTAACAAAATGCCTTCTTATTGTTTTATTACAATTTCTACAAATGGCAAATTCTTAATGATTTATCACAATTTCTACAAATAGTGAAACTAACAAAATAAAGGATTAGTAATAAATAATAATTCCTATATACGACAAGGAAACACCGCCTCCATCACAAAGGAAAGAAACTACTTTGCCATTTTATAGCCTAGAAACAAAAAAAAAACAAAAAATGATTCCTTTTATATTTCTCTTTTTAGGAGACAAAAGATTGTTCTTTTTTTGACATTTAATCAACCTAGTAAAACGCAAGATATAGCTAAACAACCAAAAAATATTATTCTTTTCAACTTTCTCTTTCGAAAAAAAAAAACACATAAACCTTCAAGATACAAACTTTCTAATCCCCACAGAACAGAAGGCCATTTCAAAAATCCCAAACATGAAAAACTTAAAACACCCAAAAACAGTCTCAAACCATAATGCAAACCCATTAACAAAAAAATCCACTTTTTTTCTCCAATGTATTCGAGAGAGACAAATATTTTAAGAAATTTAAGACTTACGGGTAATAGTAGAGGCAGCCGGAACCGAAGATGGAATGGAGTCAGGAACTTGAGCTGGATTTGGGTCGGGTCAGGGAGTGGAGTCAAAACAGGAGCCATTCCTTGAGCTGGAACCAAATGCAAACCGAAACCAAGAGTATTACAAGGAGATACAGCATGAGATTGAGTCAAATAAGGAGGAGGACAGCAAGCTGGGTTAGAGGGTTCGGGTGGGGGCGGATTATCCATGGTTAAAAGAAGAGGAAGTGCATTTGTGACTTGTGAGTGTTAAATACATTTTAAAAAATAAATTTTTTTAAAACATAAAAACAAACAGCCTCCATAATTTATGCCTGTAATCCGACAAAAGGCGGGCGTGCGGGTTTCTTTTTTAAATTTTTAGAAGTACGGATTATTGTTAGGCTAGATTTGTATTTTTGTCTAGCGTTTGAACATAAACAAGTATTATTTAATGATATATTTTTATATATTTTTTATGGATTGATTTAATAGTTAATGGTTAGCAAGTATACAACTTGTATATATTTATTATAAAAAAATTAAAATTTTTCATAACTTTCTTATATGTATATACAAAAATTAAAACAATATATTATATTGTATTAAAAAGTTTCATATCTTTTTCTTTAATAAAAAAAAGAGAGAGAAAAACATCATTTTCTTGAACATAAATAATAATTTCAATTAGAAAAAAGCTATAATGAAGTAAGTTTGACTATATATAATAAAAATAAATATAATCAAGTCAAAATATAATAAATCTTAATATCTAAACATCTTTTAATTGTTTATTTTAGTTACTTATATTTAGTAATATCTATGATTAAAAACTCTTGAAAGATCTTTGAAGGAAATAAAATTTGATAAAAACATAGTACCTCATACATTAGTATTTATATTTTAATATTTACAAACTTAAAATGTCTTCTCCTGCCAAATTACTACTTTATGACAATATTTATGAATTAATTTTTTTAACAAAGTTATATATTAAAATTGTTAGAGAATAATATAAATCATATCCTGAAATCTCACCAAACAGCTTAAACTATTGGGTTGAGATGGTTTTTTGACATGGTATCAGAGTCTTAATGATCAAGCGATCACGAGTTCAAATCTCATCATCTCTATTTATTTGATAAAAATTAAGTACAAAATAATATGGACTTGTGTAAATTTCAAACTCAAAGGGCTAATACATTTATAATGTAAATAAAAATTTTATTCAAGATTTCATTAAGTTTTAACCTCGTAATATTAACATTATAGGTTTTACTGAATTCTTTTATTTTAAAGAGTTTATTTTGATTATATATGAGAAAAATATCAAAGATAGAGGCATGTATGGAAATTATAGGTTTTACTGAATTCTTTTATTTTAAAGAGTTTATTTTGATTATATATGAGAAAAATATCAAAGATAGAGGCATGTATGGAAATTTTATGTAATGTTTGGACTTAGGAGTAATTTTTTAATGTTAATATAGCTTGTCAAAAGCTATTAGTCTTTTTTATTCAAAGTAGTCAAAGATAATAAAAGATAATAACCAAATGTTCATTAAAAAATTAACAAGATCCAATTGAATAATATGTATAATTTTGATATAGTTTTTAGTTTTTTTTATTATATGTAGAGTGGACGGAGATTAAAGATATGGACATTAAAAACAATTATAAATCGATTTATTTAAAATATTCTTCTTTTAATATTGGCAGCCGTTGCAAAAATGAATAACTAATCTTTTCATCTAAATAAGTGAGAAATTATGCAAGATAATAAGTATGGGTGATTATTTTTTATTTGGTTTGGTTTTTATCAAAAAATAAAATAACCAAACCGAATTAAAAAAAAGAACGAAACCGGTTCAAACCGACCAGTTTTGATTTTTTAGAATAAAAACCGGTTCAAACCGTTTTGGCTCTATTTTTTCGGTTTGGCTCAGTTTTAGCTCAGTTTGGCTTGGTTTTTTTTCCGGTTTGGCTCGGTTTTTTTCCGGTTTAGTTTTAGGCTTATAAAACTGAATCGAACCAGTCGATTTTTTCCAAATTTTAATCGGTTTTTTTTACGGTTCTGTTTTTTCAGTTTTTTTATGGTTTTCTCGGTTTTTTTACTCACTCCTAACCATAACAGTACATCACACACACCTATTTTAAAACAATTTTAGAGTTTTGAGAGTCAAAAAAAAGTGTCAATAGAATACTGTATAAATTAATTAGAAGTGATTTAAAAAACTTAATTTATATTATTTTAGGCTTCATGTGATGTATAAATAGCCATGTGTTGTAAAAGTGGAATTAGCCTAGTCTTTAGGAGTTATATTAATGTTTTAGTCTTTTTTTTATTAGATATAAATTTGAATTTTCACATTATTATTAACATATATTTTATATTATCATGTTCCAAATAAATAACTAGTTTCCTTATATAGAATAAATCTTTTATTTTTGGCACATACAATTTTAATTAAAGAAAGATAATATATTTAGTATTTACCAATAAAATTCTTTTAATACATGTGATGATTATTTAAGTTTAGGTAGGTGGGAAATAATATGCTTAGTGTGTTTGGGAATTGGAATTATGATTGTACCCAGAATTCAATCAATTAGTGTTATATCTTAATGCCTAAGCACTTTTGTTAGGGAACATCACAAACATGGATGGTAAAGAGCATTCACTGATTTAGATTTTTAGTATATTTATATCTTGAAAAAAAAAACTTAGATATTCGTATTTTATTTATTAAATTTTGAATAGCTATTTGGATATTTATTACCTAAGTCTTATTTATTATTTGGCATGAAATAAAAAGATAATGTATATATTTGAGATAAATATACATATTAAATAGAATTATATATATGTGTGTATTGTGTTAATATTAAACCTAAATCAGCCCAAACATGTTTTTTTAGTATAATCTTAACTCTTCAACTATCTATTATATAAACACTAAAAAATTTTTTGTTTCTTTTCAATAAGAGATAGAGTTTTCAAAAGATTTTGAGTTTTACCAAAATATGTCAACTGAGAATTCTTCAAGATTAATTTCTTACTTATTTATAATCTGTTTAAATGGGTTTTACCAAAATATGTCAATTGAGAATTCTTCAAGATTAATTTCTTACTTATTTATAATCTGTTTAAATCATATTAATGTTCTATGTTAAAAAGTATTTGTTAAAAATTAAATTTCAACAAAATTTTAACTATAAAAGCAAGTGGACTTCACTTTTAATGTGGCTTCAAATGTGCCTATTAATCATGTTTTTTTTTAAATTCCAATAATATTTATACTCTATTCATTACCTATTGAATAAAATAACTATCTAAAAAATATACTCATTTAAGTTGTTCCGAGTCGATATCTATTAAATTTGAGTTAAATTACCATATTTAATCACAAGAAATACTATGAAGTACCAAGTTTTATAAAACAAGTTAAGAAGGTAAAGTATGTTTTATGTGTTAGACAAAACAGAATTAGATGATTTTACTTTGATTTAGATTATTTTTTGTTTGAACGAGAATATGACCATTGTATTCTTAGATTTCATTAATAATTTTGAATTTAATGATTTAAATAAAATAAAATAAAAATATTTAATAGATCAACTTAAAAGTGATAGTAATTTAAATAAAATAAAAGTTATAGTGCTCAAGCGGTAAGTAATAACATCTTATTAGCTATTCAATGGAACAACTCTAAAAAAAAAGGCTGACACAATTGGGAGACAAAATAAAATTCATGGCGAACCAAAAATAATAAGAATATTTTTATTTGGTGTTGATCTCTCCTACTTCCATTTATCTATTTTAATAATTAATAGAATATCACTAGTTATAAATCGAATATCATAAAATTTCTCGACAAGGAAAACTTTTTAGTGCTAAAACTACTACTAGTTATTCAATGAAATCCATTTTAAAACCCATTTAGGAGTTCATTAGATTTTACACCATCTGTTCGTAAGTCTGTGTAACACCTTTGCTCCTCTCCATCGTCTCGGAAGTAAGCTTCCATCTAGTCGGATACAGTAGTGCATATATTTTTCTCCTCTAGCTTCTCTTAGATCTCCAAGGATGGGGTTTTTTTCCGCATGTTCTTTCCTCCCTTCCTTCTTTCACTTTTTTTTTTTGTTAATCTATTGTTTCTCCACACACATTCACACTACGTGTTTGATTAAACAAAGCCTTTTGTTAAGCTGTTTTTCATGGAATACATAACACTTCAAAAGAATGCTATGCAATATACACTGAAGCACATAACATCTTGAATGCATGCTATGTAATTAATGCTTCATTCGGTATGGGAACACGAAAGAAAATGGGAAATGAAACGGTGACTTGGGAGATAAGTGTGTTTGGTATTGTAGTAGTTGTTGTGGTTGTGATTTGAAAAAAAAATTTATAAAAAATATTTTTAGTTGAGATTAGTTTGATATTTATAATATATTTGGTTAAAATTGTGGTTGAAATTGAGATTGAACAAAAAATAGTTTATGTGTGTTGGTTAATAATGCTTTTCAAATTAAGGTTATAAAATAATTTTAAATATATATATATATATATATATATATTAATATTGATGGTTTTTAATTTAAATATTGTAGATTTAACTACTGCTATTACATCATGAAATGAATAATACTTAATATAAAATATTTTTTATTGTTCCATTAAACTATCTGTAATTCCATCACGTATGAAATACATCTGACAAAGACTACAGTTTTATTGGTTTCGTAAGCGCGCAACAACATTAGGTAAAATATCATCAGGAATAAAATTGGGATTGCGATCAAATTCTACAAATGTTACGTCATCAGGCGATCTCTTTCTAATTTATGTATTGTCATTGAATAATGTGAAACACTAGTTTTTCGAATAAAATACAATTAAAAATAAAAAATTTAATTTAACTTTTTTATTTTACTAAGTTAGATCCGGTTTAATGTATTTAGTTTTGGACCGGATGCAATCCAACTGAAACAGTAGAAAAAATCTTCATTGTTCAAATGAATACTGAAAGAGTGAATTAATATCCTCTTTACACAGAAGAGACAGAAAAGCAGACACAAATTAATTTTCGTAAACTGAGGTTTGACCTTAATTTTTGAGTGGAATCCATATAAAAAAAAAAGTGTGATTTATATTAACCAAATACTTTAATTCAGTATTTGCTTCCTGTCGCTGTCGCAGCTACAGTGTCAAACAGTCAATAAGAGTTAAAGACTTCGGATAAATCCCCAAGTGATCTCATGCATGGATGGAGTACATGTGCAAAAGATGTCGTAGTTTGTTAGCAGTGGTTTTGGTGCTATAAATGTCACATTGGCACGGTGGCTGGCACGGTGGCTTGCTATCTATTACAGCCGCCAGATTAGATTTGCAACATGATTGATGACACTGACTTAGTTCTTCTCCGCTTTAACCTTGACTTCAATGAGAGGCTCAATTCAAGTAATTCCATCCCCTTGGATATTTATTCAAGTCAACTCGATGTCCTGCTAGCTCAGGATTTAACTCAGGTCAAGTTTCATGTCAAATCAAATTATAAATTTTGGTCAAATTCTATTAATTTAGGTAATGTTTGTTTTTTCAAAAATCGATTCTAAAAAATTACTTTTTAATTTTTTTTATGTTTGTTTTTTATTAAAAAGATTGATTAATGAAAAATACTTTCCAGTTAAAAAAAAATTATGACTTAGTTTCTAGAAAAGTATTTTCCTGAAAAATTTAGGCGGAAAATATTTTCTAGAAGTTGCGAAAAAATTAGAAATGTCATATTATTTGCTGATTATATCAAATTTGATCCTCAAACTTTTGATTGCTATATATATTTTGTTTTGAATATTTATTTTTCAATTTCATCTTTTAAAATTTAATTTTTATATTAATTTTGGTCCTTATTTTTATAATTGTTATTTGATTTTCTCTTATCATTTTTTTATTGAAATTTTTTATCTATCAAATTTGATCCTCATTCTTTTGATTGTTACTTATTTTATTTGAAATAATTTATGAAATGTTAATTATTATTATTTTAATTTCTTCATCTTTTTTTTTAGATTTGATCTCCATTATTCTGATTATTATTTATTTTATTTGAGATAATTTATGAAATTATATTTTTTTTCAATTTCATTCTTATTCAACTTTTTAATTTGGAAGATTTGTTCCTCATTATTTTAATAAACTTGAGAAAATAAAATATTAATAAGTTATTTTCCAACTCATTTTCCATGACATAACCAAACACTGAAAAATATTTTCCAACTTATTTTTCATTACACTACCAAACATCAGAAAATAATTCACTTTCCTGGAATTCACTTTTCAAAAAGAAACTATTTTTCAACAAACAAATAGGGTCTTAAAAGGTCAGATTAGTTTAATTTCTTAAAAAAAAACATCATTTCAATTTATTTTAAAAAAAATTAAATAATATCATTTTAGGTTAATCAATTCAAGAATTTGATTATGATGTGAATTTTATGCCACCTGATTTTATAATTAAAGTACGTGGTGGTACTACTTGTGCTCATCTTTTTAAGTTTGGTCTTGTATTTCTATATTTTTACGATTCGCTTTCCATTTGAGATATACAGGGACACAGTGTATGAGCTTTACCTTCCATTTGAGATATATGAGGACACAGTATATAAGCCTTGTACAGTTTGTTGAATACTTTTGAATAAGAAAGGAGCAAAATGAAAATTGATGATAATAACAAATCCTCCAATAAAAAAAAAAAAAACTACACAAACTCTCCATTGGTTTGCCTTGGAGAAGCCCCGCCCCATCCCACCCCTTTGTGCCGGTTGAGAAAGAGTTTTAATCATTTGTGTTTTGTTATGTACAAATAATGTGATTTAAAGTGGTGGAACAAACAGCTGGAATAGCTCAGTTGGTTAGAGCGTGTGGCTGTTAACCACAAGGTCGGAGGTTCAAGCCCTCCTTCTAGCGCTTTCGTTTTTCCTTTTCGCCTCCTTTTTTTTTTCCCCTGTTTCTTGCGGGACTTTAATTATATCGTTTTTGAGCCCATAAAAAATACATTGCACAAAAGGAAATATATTTCACAGAATATGGAAGCCATTTTCTTGGATAAAGAAGTGATCTCTTGAATCTTTAACCCTTTCTCTCCCATAACAATGTTTATGCTAAGGTGATGATTTATTGTTAGCTTTACAGTGTGGTTTCGGTTGATTTTCAAATAATTTTTCGTGTTGAAATGCATACTAATGATGTTTTTTTTATTTTTTAAAAATTATTTTTGTCATCAGCACATCAAAACAATCCAAAATATATTAAATTTTAGTAAAAAAATAAATTTTTTTGGAACGTGGTTTGCACTGTGTTCTCAAACGGTTTCTTAGTCTACTATTTGCACTTGAAAATAGAAAATATACCCTTTTAATCATTAGGTTAATCTCCTCATGTTTCTATATATATTATTTAATAGTAGTAATTAGACTTGCTATGGTTAACTCAGACATTATAATTATAGTTACAAACTGTTAAATATTTTTATTTATTGTATTGTTATAACTTATCCTACTCTACGTTTCAATAGCTTAACTAATTATCAAATAATGATGTTATTATTAATATTATTGTAAAATCACGACTTAAACATATATTGTTAATTTTAAAAGTAAAATAAATTCCATTTACTTTGTAATTATGATCTATTAAATAGATTTATTGAATGCACTTCAAAAATTATCTTTTTGTTTTCTTAATTTAGCTAATTGCTTCATAATTGTGATAAAATTACAAAGAGTATAATTTTAATAATATAAATGTTTCTCATTACCTTAAGGTATGTTTTATTAAGAAAGATGATTCGGGTAAAATGGAAGAATGGATGAGGAATAATGGATGACTTACCATAAAAAGGAGAAGAATAAGAGTTAATTCATCCAAATTAAAAATATAATCCATTCAAATGGGAAGATGAAATTGTTTATATAGTATAAGGGTCACATCTCTTCTCAAGAGGTGTTTTTTTAAGAACAAAACTCACTATGTGATTCCGACTCGTCAGTTAAAACACTATTTTTTAAATGGTCTATCATAAACAAGAATGAGCACACATTATTATTGACAATGCATGTTGATGCTACTATCGTACATCGACTAAGAGACGAGGATCTTAATTACTTATACAACACAAGAATTACTTCTCTCCTTGAAAAACACATTTCAAGAATATAATATATTATACGACTCTGACCTATCAATTAAGATAATATCTCTTAGTAGCCATGTTATGTGTACATATGGGTATACATTATCAAAAGAATTAAAAATTATAACTAAGAAGTGATTAGAGAGGTACTTCCAACCCTTCTTGAATACCTATCTTTCTTGTTCAATTTCTCATTCTCAATCCCTCATTTCTCATCTATCTAAATCTCTCTTGATTAAAAAAAAAAAAAAAAGTGTCGGTAAGGGAAGAGATATTGTTCGAGTAATAAAGAAACTACTTATGAGTGACTATGAATTAATAAACAAGTATTTACACTTATTATATTTTAAATAACATGTTATTATTTCACATAAAAAACACTATAATTACAATGACTCAAGGCAAGCATAGCAAACCGATGCAGAAGATGTTAATTCTACAAGGCAAGTATGGGACGAATGTGATATGTTTGGGCATATGAGATTTGAGCAATCTGATTCAAGAATAAAATGGGCTAAATAGACAGTAGCTATTGTTTCCTGGGCCAAGAGATTCTTCCGAGGAAATTGGGACTTCAAAAGTAGCAAAGTTTTCGATTTCTATGAAGAGGTCCAAAAGAATCATATATAGCCTTCAAAATGTTGAGAGCCAAAACCGTGAGCGGCAGGATTCGAACCTGCGCGGGCAAAGCCCACATGATTTCTAGTCATGCCCGATAACCACTCCGGCACGCCCACGATTAGTGGTAATACATGATAATAATATTCTAGATATTATGTGTTGACAAACTTTCATGCACCGAAGGCAAGTCTTGTAAGCAAATCGAAGTGAATGCATAAAATATTCGAGATCATCTCAATAAGATAAACTTTGAGCATTGAGATTTAATGTCAAGACGGGACTTGTACACATGCCTAATTAATATTTGTCGGACATTGCATGTGCATGCTACATGCATTTATTTGTTTTAATTTGTATTTTTATTGTTATTTATCAATGAAAATAGAAAAAAAATATATGGGCCTATTTAGCTTCTAAGAACATTTTAAGCAAAAAAAAAAAAAAAAAAAGAAACCCTCCATTAATTAATGACATTTAATTCAATGCACAATACAAGAAATAAATGGGATATATAAGATTTTTCCCATCCATGCTACACCCACGTGGGAGTCCATAAAATCAGTCACAATTCACTGGGGTATCTCATGGTGTCCCATAATTAAAGGAATTAAAAACAGTATTTACTAATTTAAATAGGAGCATGCATGAACATGAGCTAGGATGCGATTAAATGTTGTAGGCTATTGGCAAAGCACGAATCACTTCACATGCCATGCGCCATGCTCTGCTGTTAAGGTCACGAGGAGCAATGGATCTGGTTAAATTGATGTGTTCATGCTTTCGATATGGTGTGTGGGTTTTATTTGTATAAATCTTATTTTATTAACATTTTTCTTTCATTTTTTCACCCAATAGCAGCCTAAGAAACAGATTTTATTTGAGTATTTGGATGATTTTTAGG
>Ga0325414_1000317_pt1 | contig 36774 bp, 17 predicted proteins | sample PopdelMetagenome_8_FD_206183 | JGI IMG/M metagenome (GOLD analysis project Ga0325414, IMG submission 206183) | Populus deltoides microbial communities from Bellville, Georgia, United States - Leaf-PdKOR-R3 | ecosystem: Host-associated > Plants > Phyllosphere > Phylloplane/Leaf | place: USA... | reverse complement strand
GAGAGAGAGAGAGAGATGTCGTCACACAACAACAACCCAGCGTCAGCGAACGATCCACGGCAGCCGTCAGCGTCGAAACCGTTCCTGGCACCGATGGTTTCACCAGAGGATGTGCCCGTGGATTACTCAGGTTTCGTTGCGGTTATCCTTGGCGTGGCTGGCGTCATGTTCAGGGTAATTAATTAAATTTATTTATTTATTCATTCAGCACATCTTTAATTTATTTATTCATCCAATACAGATATTAACAAGTTGATTGATGTATGGTGCTGGCTGGGTGGCAGTACAAGCTTTGCTCGTGGCTTGCTCTCATATTCTGTGCCCAATCACTTTCAAACATGAGGAATATGGAAAATGATCTTAAGCAGATTTCCATGGCATCCATGTAAGTTCACCCTTGATTTTGTTATTTTGTTTGGATTATGGATTTTTTTTCCCTTACTGTTTCTAGATAGACAGATAGATCGAGATACAGCATATACAGCATTTAGGAAAGGCACAATGTAATTATCATATAATTGGAGATCTTTGCCTAATCGTAGGAAAGGTTTGTCTACAGTTGTCAGGGATCATTATTTATGGAACACATTCCTACTGTTTTTCACGAAATGGTCATGACAAGTTGGTTTGTTTCTGTAAAAGCTATGCGAGTCATCTGACTTTTTAGATATGCTTTCTAGCTTTAAGTTCTGCCTTCCTTGCTACAATGTAACGAGTTAACAGCTGAAAAACAATGTAAAGTCCTTGGATTGCTAGAGAACCCTGCTCTTTTGCATCCATTAATGTATTTTGCTAGAGAACTTCGAACAATACATATTGCATCCCAAAGAGCTCTCTCACCAAAAGATGATCACAATTTATATAAGAACCCAAATCCTGGTGCTTGGTTGGTTTTCAAAGAAAAACTAGTTATAGATGGCTTATTATAACAAGAGTTCTTGCACTAGGCTAATTGGTAGTGCTATAGCCTTGTTGATTCTCATATCTTCACACTATGAAACTATCCAAGATGAAACGGATAAGAGGATTATTCTGGCAAGATTTCTGAAATGTCACTCATCATAGATTGGTGTCATCTACAGGACTTAGAGCATTGTTCTGTTGAGAACCAGTGGTTCCAACCTTTAGTTTCCTTCGAAGATTGATTGAATTCAAGGACTTCAAATGGAAATGAGATATCTTAGATGTTGTTTCTCCTGAGAAGGCTGAACTGGAATGTTAAATGGGGGATACCAGAACTTTGTTGTTTTGAATGCAATTGGCTTTTTTTTTTTTGCATAAGTTATAGAGTTAATTATAAATTAATCCTTATGATGTTTGAAAACAAATTATTATTACCCTCTAATATGATAAATAATTAAATAATCCTTGTAGTTTTGTATTCCGTCAATACCTTAGTCCCTTTGTCAATTATCCATTAATAAACTGACGAGCTGTTCTCAATTTAAAAGTTTGTTGTCCAAAAACACCCTTTATTTTATTTTTTTGTCAAATTTTCCTGTTCACCTACTTCCCTTCCCTCACATCTCTCACCCTTTTCTTCCATTTCTCTCTCCTACTTTTTCTCCTGCCCTTTCCTCTGCCTCTCTCTCCTCCCTTTCTCCTTCCCTTTCCCTCCACCTCTCCTCTTCTCTTTGCTCTAGCATCACTACAAAAGCTCACCAAAGAAAAATCAATGAAAAAAGCAAAGAGAGAAATTACTGGTTCTCCATCATTTTTTTTGTGAAACCATAATCAAATTAAACTCCTCATCTTCAAGAGTTCATTGATACCAAATTTGGACCTATACACTAGTTAATTTATGTGTTCTAAGACATGAAAAAATTGGATCTAAGAGTTAAAATTCTGAATTTGTGCATTTAATTTGAGTTTTGAAATGTTTTTTAAAGTTGAACTGTTGTTTGGAAGATGAAAATGATTGGTTTGATGATGTTTTGAGGTTGGAGGGTGGTGATTTGGCCTTGGACAGCAGCAGTGGGAGGCTGCTGGAATTTTCAGCAAAAAGTTATATTTATTCCTTACAGTGTCACAAATATTACAATTAAGTTCTTATATTTGAACACTATTCATTAACAACTGTTTTCAACCAGTACTTATCCATGCATCAAAGGGTAGTTTTAGCGTTAATGTTAAAACTACGAGGCATTTGATGATCAAGGGACACTGTCAAATAATTTATCCTAGTAGAGGGACTAATTAATTTGTTCCAATAAACTAGAGGGACTAATTTACAATTAACTCTTTTTTATACTAGACTTCAAGAAAGCTAGCAAACTGGTCAAGCAGTTATTTTCTTGATTAAGCTGTCTCCCCTTGGTGGCATTAATGGTGAATATTAGTGAAGTGTCCAAGTTTCTGTTCTTGTTGGTGGTTGTGGTGGATGTTCATAGTAGATTGATTGTGGTGGGAGATGCATCATAATAGGGATGCAGATGCGTTCAGTGAATATTTCTATTATCCTTTGTGAATTGAGTATGAGACGCTTCTTTTTCTGGAAATTGGCAAGTAAAGTTTTGCACGGCTTTTCTGTTACTGTTCCTTTGTCTCATTTTGTGCCTTTTCTTTTTGTAGTTTCATATATAATTTGATACAAAACAGGAGAAGTTCTAGTACTGTGATCTATTTCTTGGTTTATGTTAAACTGGTTGGATGTGGTCCAATTTGATTTTCAATTTATAGTTATACTTTGACTACAATTTTCTGAAGTTAAAGGAGTACAATTGTGATATTGCAATTGCTACCAAGTGATTTTAAATAAAACGATGAACATTTTTTTTATAACATAAATTATCAATTACCTGGATGTATATAAGTGGAGTTCTGGCCTAACCTTTCTACTTTTAAAGTGAATAGCCTGATGTTCCTATTAGTTTAGATGTTCCATGCATCCTTGGATTAGCCCATAGATTTAATAAAATAACAACCATTTCATGTCTATCCTCAGAAAGGCGCTCAAAGTTTCATTAGGATGAAGTAGTTGTCATTGATTATAATTTGAGTTTAGTGGAAAGGAATTTGGAATGCCTTTTAACATTGGTTTTTTCTTATCTGAATTGAACTTTTCAACAATCAAACCCTTTGAAAGAACATAATGTAGTTGAAGGGGGGTCAAGTAAGGTTGGACACACACTTGATTTGTGACCTTGATAACATATTTCACTTGCTGATTCCATCCCTGGGATTTCTGAGCAAGTGAAGAAAATGAGGATTCTCATATAAGATTGTTTTAAAATTGGATATCACCATCTGCAATGGTACAGCTGTTTATGTGAGTGGTGAGTCATTAAAAGTTGCTATTATTGGGTTCTCTCTGTCCTATCAACAACTAATGCGAAAGCATGATCAATGGAGTTTTTTTTCCTATAACCTTTTAGGAGGACCATCTGCAGCTGTGTTTATCTCTTGTAGTTATTGCTGGTACCCAGACCTCATTTTATGCTTATTCTAAAAGCAAGGTCATTCTGCATATGTGCTTGATAAAATATCAGCCTAGCTGAGAAGACAAGGTGATGTTGACGATATACAAGTTTATGCTGTCAGGAAAATAGAATTAAGCTACATGTAACGGTCCGATGTTTTATTTTTATGTCCCTTGTTAGCATGGATCCAGCAGTACAAGTCAGTGAATTAGATTCTGAATTTATTTCTTTTCCTTTGTGATTTTACTAACTGGTTTCAAATTTAATGTTCGAAAACTAGGTTTGCAATCATGGGATTGGTTACAAATTACTTGGGCCCTGCTCGACCTGCCTCCCAAAGTTGAGAGCGATTCCTTCAATAAGAGATCAAAAGAGTAAATGGTGACGGCAGAATGGTCGTCTTTTACTGGGAAATTATGATAATCGCTGGTAATCAAATTTGACGAATGGATTGGATAAGGCGTCAAGTGTATGTTCGGCAAATTTGGTGTGAATAACGTTGTTGAATTTCTTTCTTTTTCCTGGATTTGCAAGTTCGCCATCATGGGCTACCTGCCTAGTATTTGGATTTGTTTGAGAAGCTTTGGAGTTGTTCATAAAGTAACACTTTAAATTTTTTAAAAAAACTCTGATCTTTTAGTAAGGTTAGAAAACTAGAGTCAGAAAAAGTAAAATTGAAATTTATTGTCCAAGTAATATTTTTCTTTCAGAAAACTGGAAAACTAAATATAAAGGTTTTCCACGTGTTCCCAATATAAGGTTTTTTTATTGTATTTAAAATGAAAGAAAAAACATATACAATATAATTTTTTGTTCTTTTATATAAAAGCATTTTTTAGCAATGTAAAATATATATATATATTGAATTGAGAGAGGAGCGATGTCTATGGTTTCCTCTTTTTTACTCCTTAACATGTCCTCCACTGGAAACGCCACTTCCCTTTTGACAGCATGCCACCGATGTTCATCTTGAGTTAGAATCTCTTCATGAGATTCTTAGTTTCTTGACCGTTTGACTTAGGATTAGTTAGTTTTATTTCTCAGGGGTAATGGAAAGGATATAACTCAGGTAGAGGACTGCCTTGACGTGGTGGAAGTGATCTTGATTATCCTTACTTGATGTGAGGGTATATATTTTTTTTTTTTGTACTTGTCCCCTTTAATTATATTCTCTTTCCCTCTAAACCTTCCTCATTGAATGAGAATGCATAAGAGGATCATGAGATTGATAAATAAAAAAAAAAAGTAGCCTCTCACTCTAAAAAAATAAAATTTGTAAGTTTGTAAATTGAAATGGTTAGATTTATATATATCTTGATAAATTTGTAAGTTTAAATTATGATTTTGAAAATATAATTGATAATACGTGTGTATATTTTTAAATATTGTTGATTGTTAATTGTTACGGGTCTAATAACTATTTAAAAAAAAAATTTATTATTTACTTTTAATAGTTAGATATATAAACTCATAACAAGTCAATACTTAGATATTAAAAAGAATAGTCATTCACCATAATTTTCTCAAATCAAAGTAATTATGAAATTATCAATTAAAAGTATAATTAAATTTCTTAGAATACTCACCAATTAGGGGTATTTTCAATTCTATATTTCATAACACTAGAATTAGAATATCTAAGGTACCATGTGATAGGTGAGCTTTTTTCAAGGCATCTTTCATGAACCTTTTATGGGTATATCTAAGATACTATAGAATAAAGGAATCCTTTCAAGGCAATTCCATGGACTTTCCTTAGGTATAAGCAAACCCTTTCAGGGCATTTTTTATAGATCTTCCATAGAACTTGGGTTGGTTTACAAGGACCCAACATAGGCCTCTTGATATATATATGGACATAACTTGAAAGTTATGATCTTGTTTGATCAACTTAGAATACTTAACCAGACTTAGGAATGTTTGAGGTACCATAGTACAAGTGAGTCTTTTTCAAGGCATTTTTCATGAACCTTTTCTAGGTACAGATGAACCCTTTCAGGGCATCTTGATCTGGTTCGACCAACTTATAATACTTAGTCAAGACCTCTAGAATGGTTAAGTGTTAAACTTTTGATTAGGGTTAAACTCATTATAGTAAACATGTATTCATTCAATAAATAGACCATAATTAGTTTAAACATAACCAGACCATCAACAATTTAAAATAAGACTAGTAATACAGCTTATGTTATGTATGATATTTTAGGGGTGATAATATATTTTCTTAGTATAAATTCTTTACCTTAGATATCTGCAAATCAGTTAGGGTTTCTAGTTATCATAATACCAGGTGATGACTTTTTAAAAAAACAAGACCTTTTCTCCAAAAAACATATACTTCTTTTTCTCAGTCACTATAACGTTTGTCTCATAATTGCTATATGATTGTTGTGTTTCATTATATGGATGGTTTATTTATTGTTTTAGCATGTATGTTATTCATAATTGCTCATGCATGTATATTGGATATGGATGAATGCCTTTATGCATCACTTTTTTTTTTATGAGAGCATAAACCTTAAACTTTAGGATATGACGTGAACCTCGTGATTACGTGGTCACGCAACCCATATGTAAAAAAGACAAATCATGAAAAGCTAAAGAATCAAGTTTGATAGGAGTGTGACGCAATGAAAACTCGTTCCAAAGCATCAACACTATTGAAATCTGAAACCCCCACCCAACAAATAGCAATTCATGAATGAAAAGTATAAGATGATGCCACGAAAACAATTAGTCTTTGATAAGTCAAATTTGTTCTTTGTTCCATCAAAGAAAACATGTTGCATCATGCAAAATACTAGTTTATTTCATAAATCCATGGCTACTGAAAAATTCAACTTACAAAACATTATATAATAGTTCAACTAATAACCCTAATGGACTCAAAACTTGTGGGTTAATATTTATCCATTTACAATAAACCCAAAGTATGTTAACTAAGCTCAAGCATGAAGAAAATAACAAAAATAACAAATTTGACACATAAACTAAAGATGTTGCACCTAATTAAACAACATATCCTAAAATAGATAAATTCTATAGTTTAAATAATGTCATGAATGAAATTTTCATCTAGAAATATTAGGATCTTTGTTGCCACCTTTAGATATCCAAAATAAGCTAGAAAATTGATTGTTGAAGTTGCCCTTCCTTTAGCTTCCTTGTTTGTCTAAGATAATTAATTATAGCTTTAAAGAATCATCTCAAAGCATGAAAATCTTTGTTGCCTTCTTTTAACCTTCCTTATAGAATTAAAAAACTCTTTAAAGGAAGCTAACAAATTTGTCATTAAATACCACCAGCCATTCTTTCCTTGTGTAGCTAGGATGGATAAGGTATTTTTGTATAAAAAGATTTTGGAACATTAATGAATCCTTACCACATTTAGAAATTATATTGCAGTTGATTAAAGATCCTTGTAAAATTAGAAAATTTTTAAAATAAACTCCTACATCCTTATAGGAAAGAATCCTTGTCAAATACAAACTCACCAATCTATTCGAACAAAATCTAGGGGCATATGGCTTTTTGCCTGAATCTCAGTTTGTTGCCCACATCACTTTCACTCAACCCGCTCCCTCAACACAAGTGCCACAAACTATAGACTTGACTGCTAATAAATTGATTGCTTTCGAAGAAAGAATGAGGGCAATGGAAGGGGAAGATCTCTACTAACTTGTAAAAGCTATTGGAATGTGCTTGACCCCCAATATGGTTTTTCCAAAGAAATCTAGAGTAACAGAGTCTATTAAGTATACTAGTACACAATTCCTAATGACTCATCTCAAGACGTACTATAATAAAATGACTAAGATGATCTATAATGAGAAACTATTGATCCTTTTTTTTCAAGACATTCTAAGTCCTACTGCCTTAAGTTAGTACATGTGGTTGGATAACACCAAGATTAAGAGTGGAAAGACCTAATGGGTGTCTTTGTCATGCGGTATAAATTCAACATGGATATTGCACCTGATAAAGTGAGCCTGTAAATTATAGAAATGGGTAATAACGAGTCTCTCCATGTGTATGCCTAAAGGTGGCATGAAGTAGCTGCTCAGGTGAATCCTCTACTGCTAGAGAAGGAGATGGTCACCTTGTTCACCATCACTTTTAAGACACTCTACTTCAAGTGTCTTATTGTAAGTGCAACCCAATGCTTTACTGACTTAGTGATTGTAATCAAGAGGATTGAATGGGCTATCAAAGTATGGAAAATAAAAGGTCCAATTATAAGCTCTAGATTCATGATGAAAGATGAGCCATAAAGTAGCTTTTAGATTGGAAATCTTATCCAATCAGATCTCATTGCATCACCAGCTAACCAAGTGCCATTGCCAAAGATCGGCATACCACTCACAAATGTTTACTAACATCTTTTGAACACTAAACATATTGCCTCAACTTCATTAGATCTCATACCATAAATGGTATAATCCAAATGAGAAATGTTAATATTATGAAAGAATCTTAGGCCATTTAATTGAAAATTACAAAAATTTCAAGTATCAAGTTCAGAAGCTAGTGAGTAAGGGGAAAATTGAGTTTGTGAAGGATAATGATATCCAACACATTGTCACTATATCATATTCAGCATAACGAGTGGCTGTTAAACGCTAACAACACGCAAATATTACAAGGAAGCTAACCTAAGAAGGGATGATGCATTGTCAATCCTTTTGTTATGAAACTTTGTTATTCTGTATTTTGTTTTTAAGTATGTTTTTCATATGAATTGGCATCACATCACATTCTTTTGATTTAATGTCTTTTCTTTGTTTTTTTGTTGTTTTGAAATCAATTTTTTTTAAAAAGCAATATTTGACATTTTATTATTATCCATGCTTGGATACATATAATGGTAAAAATAATTGAACCTCAAGGTGTGCCATGTAAGAAACTAAAGGGCAATCCCTATCCTTTTGAGACTCATAAAATTGAACCTCGTAACTAATATGATGGCTCTGTTCAAAACATTATTACTAAACCAGTTTTGGGAAAAACCATTTGCTAAAATAATCTTGAAAAATTAGATATGCTTTTTTTCGTTTTGGAAATAATTCGATGTTTGTTCAAAACATTTTGACACCTTTTTTTGTAGGATGACAAATGAATCATTCAAGCAATTCTCATCCTGAGGTGACTAAACAATATTAAACCAAAAGACATAAAATGAAAAATGTGTAGTTACCCTCATGCCATGCCTTTTGAGTCATGTTTTAGTTGTATGCATAATGACTTAAAGGGGATTCAATAGTCATAGACTCACAAAACATAGTTTTTTACAAGTCCAAACCATTATACTAGATGAGGTCAAAGTTTATCGATTTTAACCGCTTGTGCTTGAAAAGATAAAAGACCATTTTTGTTATTCCTTTCACATTAAAAAATAAATATATCTCTTACAATCCCTTTTGAGTTTGAGAGAGATTTTCTTCATAAAAACCTTGATTGAAATCACACTTTATACTAAGGGAAAGTGAAAATTCAAAGATTAAAAGTTGATGAAAAGCCATGAGAAAGCCAAAAGCCAATAAAGCCCAAGAAACTCAAACATTTAAGGCATGCTTAAATCAAAAAATAAAAATGAAAAAATAAAAATCATAATAAATGAGGATACCTCATTAAAGCAATAAAAAAAAGAAATATGGCTAAAGAAAAAAAACTAAAAAGATACAAAGAGTCAAGCAGATGACAATGATTCTAAGTTTTTGGAACCCTAAAACACTCTTTGAGCTTATGATTCCTTTCTTTTATAGTTAAGAGCTATATCCTATGTAACATGCCTTTAAAAATCATTTCTAATCAGATAAACAAGTAACCTAAACTAATAAGTGGCGCTCTCAAAATACGAAGAACTTTTTCATAAGAGTCGTAACATCGCGAAAAAGTTACTCATTATTATTTATGCTGATAAAATGAGTGCTCATAAAAGGAGATAAATTTTTCTCAATAGAATCCCAAGCTTTCACTCGAGCCTCTTACTTTAAAAGCAAGTCATCTTATCACATATTTTCACCAATTACAAAACTCACCTACATAAAAATCAAATAACCATTCTCTTAAAAGCGGACATAATGATGAGATGTGTTATTGAAACTGTTAGTGTTGTTTGGATGATATTAAGTTGATGAATGATGAATAAATAACTTGATTTTGAGTTTGATATCTTTATTAAACATGTGTGAGAGAAATGAAAAATAGATGAACACCATTACTTTGATTTTGAATTTATTACATCTAAAAATGTGTAAATTAAAATTGTTAGATCTATAAATTCTTGAAAAACTTGTAAGTTTAAATCATGATTTTGAAAATATGATTGATGATATATGTGCATATTTTTAAAATATTATTCATTGAAAATTATTACAGGTCCAATGCTTGTTTTAAAATCCAATTAAAAGAAAGCTTTATTATTCACTTTTAATATTTAAGTGTATGGACTCATAGTGACCCAATATTTAAATATTAGAATGATTAATTCTTCACTACAATTTCCTAAAAAAAGTAATGATGAATTTTTTTATTAAAGGTAAAATTGAATTTCTTGAAATACTTACCAATTAGGGATATTTTCAATGCCATATCCCATAACACCAGAGTTGAGAATATCTAAGGTACCATAGGATTGGTGAAACCTTTCACGAAACCTACCATGAACCTTCCCTAGGTACAAGGAAACCCTTTTAAGGCATCTTTCATTGACATGCCATATGACTTGGGCTAGCTTACAAAGACTCCATATAAGTCTCTTGGTGCATTCATGGACATACTTCACTAGATTTATGAATGTTTGAGGTACCATGGTATAAGTGAAACCTTTTAGGGCTTCTTGATTTAGTTTGACCAATTTAGAATACTTGGCCAAGATCTTTAGAATGGTTAAGTGTTAAAGTTTTTACTAGGGTTGAACTTTTTGTAGTAAATCCGTATTCATTTAATAAATAGATCATCATTACTTTAAACATAACCAGACCATTAACAATTTAAGATAAGACTAGCAATTTAAGTTACCTTAGATAGGATGTTTTAATGGTGATAATATCTTCCCTTAGCATAACTAATTCCTTATATTAGATCTGTACATATTAGTTATGGTTTCTAGTGACTATAATACTAGTTGATAATTTTTTTTTTTAAAAAAAACAAGACATTTTCCCAAAGAACACCAAATACTTGTTCTTTTTCCTAGTTACCACAACGTTGAACATTGACAAAAAATATGAGACATCACCTGTTTACAGAGAAAATTTGTTAACCTTATAAATGATAAATTATCACTTCACTCCCTAAAAAATATCATATATATTATTTGAGGATAGTTTTAAAAATATATGCAATCAAGACCCAACTTGATTTTTCTAGTTCTAAAATTATAATCTCCTTTATAAATTACATTATAGTCTTTAATTTATAAAACTTGTTTATAAACAAGTCATATTTAATTAATCACAACAGTTTAATTTATTACTATTGGTTCTTAATGTATATGACTCATTAGGCTCCCTAATATACTAGATCAAATATAAATCACAATCCTAATCAAAATAAGATTAAGTAATTTAACTTATTATAAATTCAAAAATTAATTGATTTATAGTTGAAAATCAAGTGTAGTGACTAACAAAGTATCATGATCCCTCAAACATTAGAAAATTTATAACCAATATGGCTTAACCTTTTAACGACTAGTTTTTCGGTATAATTATTATCTCTTCATTAATAATATTTCGATTTAGACACTGGAGCATGAAATATGTCTACTTTGTAAAATCATGTATGTTTTCAACATCATAGTCATTGATTCTTTAAATAAGATTTTTAAACCTTTTCAAATCTTATTTTACCTTGCGGAAAAGTTTCACAATCAATACTATCTGTGAACATATAAAACATTTTTTCTAATTCATTTAGGATAATAAATCATCTCTTAATCACTCAAATATCTTTATATAATTCATGTTATATATAATATTTGCCCATTTGTTACCCTTTATTAAGGCAACATATAGTCTAGATCAAAACATAATATTTTCTATATAAGATAACTTAGTCATCTCAACTTTAAATATCTCTACACCACTACCACATAAGCATTTCTATAGACACAATCGATCTCTCTATATAAAATCTCTATGCGGGTCAATTCTAATGTAGGGAAATTTCTTCATTATTCTTGGCATAATAATCTTTATTACACTATTTGATTAATGATTAAGATTTTTATGTTTTGATGGGTTTAAAAAGAGTCCAAGATATAGTTTTGTAAATTAAGCATAACTTTTAATCTAACCATTTAATCGAGTTGATATTTTGATAAAAGATTATGAAGGCCCTTTCTCCTATTGGATTAAAATTTTATGATGTTGGAGATTAAGAATACCTTAAAATAAGGCTTGGAAGTTGTTGTGTGAGATAATCTTTCTTTACCTTGTTGTATTTAGATTCTTTTTCATATTTAAATTAGAAATTTTAATTTAATTAGTATTTTACTAGTTAGGAATCCTAATACTAGATAGATTCTATTATTTAGGTAGGTTTTAATTAAAACCATTTTCTATAAAGAATTTTAATTTTAATTAGAAATTAAGAATACTTTCTTATAAAGGATGTTAATTATAAAACTAATATAAATAAGGAACTAGTTTATTTTGAGATTCATACTCAAATTATTTTGATTTTTAACAAAACACTAGAGAGTTTTCTTTAAATTTCTCTACAACTTAGGTATATAACTTTAGTGCTTGAGAACCCTAACTTCTATCCATGCTATACACCATGTCAAATTCATTTACATTTTATTTGACAAGCAACTATATATTAGTTTTAAATATCACTCATACCTTCGCTTATAAAAATAACTCATTCATTTTATAAAGAAAATAACATAATATGTATTAATATTAATGGCTCTAATTAATATATTGTTTTATAGAATATTGACTAGAAATATTTATAAACAATGTTTTGATACAATAAGAATCCTTATAATTATAACAGTTTTATAATTTTCCTTGCAAAACACTTTTGTCCTAAGAACTTTATATTTACTTTAAACTCATTAATCATACATAAATGAATATTAATGATAAAAAATATCAAGTATGAATATGTTTATACATGAATAAAGTTAGTGTCATATGTAACCAACTGATCTTTTTTAATGCCCTCAGTAGATTTTTATTCTTTAGAGACAAAACTCTTATTCTTCTTCTTCTTAGACTTATTGAAATACTTAACAAAGAAACATATAGCCTTTTTCCTACTAAAAGGCCTTTTGAGCAATTTTAAACATATTAAGCAATTTTGGTACCATACTATCCAACTTTTCTATAAGATAGTTCATCATAAATCTCAAAAGTTTTGGGTAAGAATTTCAAGACCAAGTTAACACTTAAGTCATGGTTCATGACAAAGTCTAATTAACCTAATTTCTCAATAAAACCAATTACTTTCAAAACATGGGTGTTCACAGAGAAATTCTTTATCATTTTGCAGCAGAACAATTCCTTATAGGTCCGTATCTTTTTTGTCCTACAAACCACATTATACAACTCTTTAATATGCATAACTACTGTATGAGCATCCATATTCTCTTACTACCTTTAAAGTTCAGGTGACATGTTGGGCAACATCACATATGTATTCTACTCATCGTCATTAATATGATATTGATATTCATTTCAAACTTTTTCATCAGCATCCTTATAAGAGGTATGAAGAATTAGATTTTTAAAAACATAAATAACATTATTTATTACTTAAGAATAATTCTTACATTACGGTATCAATTCAAGAAGTTTGGTATAGTCAATTTGTTAGCATCAAGTATATTATGTAAGGATATGTTGCTACTCATTTTGATCTATCAATATATTCATGTAAAGACAATAGCTATTAGTTTCATGCATATGTATTTAAAATCATATTTAAATAAGATCTTTAATAATAATTTAGTCTCCCAATATTTTCATACAAATTAGTAGCCCTCCTAATTAGTTTGGAAAATCTTGCATAGATCTTCTAGTGGGCTAGGATCCCATTTAATTTATCTTCATTAGCTTAACAAATAAAATAAAAAAAATTAGATGGATAACATAGCTTATCAATCGCATCTCAATGTGATTCCTAGATTAGATAGGTGACTACACTTTATCTAAACATATCATATATGTTTCACTTAATTACTACATCTAATCTTATATAATCATAAAAGAAGCATCCAAATCATATAAGTTTGGTTAAGTAGGATCCAATTTCTATAGCATTAAACATATTCTATTTAAAATGACCTTGAGTAGATCAATAAGTAATTCATGAATGGAACACTGATTTCATACATAAGAAATTAGAAGGCAAGTTTTGGTCTCAACATGTACTTAATATATTAACAAGATATTTGTTTTATTAATTATGTCTCGTTCCATGACATGTTTGATATATTATTAAAAAAAACAATTATATATAGACATGCACTCCTAACATGTCATTCTAATGAGATGATTATAGATATATCTTAAATAATTCTTTTGAGTCATCGAATGAGATTAGGTGTTCAAAACCTAGGTAGTTGGTGTCAATTTTATAAGTTCTTGTGAGAACCATGGTTGTATCCTTGTTTTGCCATTCTTTCTTTGTCTTGGATTACAAAATAATTTTCCTATCTAAATTTCTATATTTTCCAATTACATATCATTTACATTATTGATTAAGAAACTCAAGTTATATTTGAGGAGAATTAGATAAGAAAAAAATCTTACATCATTGAACAAAAATATACAGAAAAGGTAAGGCACACAAACTCTATTTAGTATTACAATAATTCAAACATTGAAAAACACAATCACATTGGTCTCTTAATGTCCATAAATATCCATTGTGTATAAACACATGTTATTATGCACAATAAATATATTAGATGCTTAAATTCTAATTATTTAACAATTTTAAAATAAAATTTGTATCATTTAAAAACATTAAATAAAAATCAATTTGATAATTTCCCAAGCTTTTTAAACTTTATTTCACACAGTGGTAGGTCCTTAAATTATAAAATATTCTTAAATATTTAATAAGAAAATTAATTATATTAAAATTATTATTAACATCCTAAACTATTTTATGATCAATTAAATAATTTTTTAGCATAAAAAACTCTCTTTGTTTTATTTTAGAAAAATCATTTTTCTAAAATGTTTAATTAAACATTTTAGTTAAATCCTAAAATAATTAGGATATTTGAATTTTTTTTAATTAAATGATTTAATTCAATCCTAATTTAATTAGAAAAAATAATTTAATTTGAGATTTTAATCTCACTATAAAATCAATATTTTATATTCTCAATGGTAGGATCATAGTTCTACTATTAAATTCCTAAATTTTATATAGGTATAGGTTTTAGGTACAAAATCAAAATTCCACCCTATCTTTTTCTTTTTTTTATTGTCTACATGGGCACACTGTCCATGTTGGAGCATCCATTGTTGGCCTTGCATTGCACTTTCCTAGCGCAAGGTTAAGCGCTAGGCGCCAACATTGCTAAACAACCTAGTGCCTTTTCATCTTTATATATCTATTTTGCATATATACTAGTTCATGTGTTACTTCTTTGCTTTCATAAAATTATATATTTGAAAATGCAAGATTTTTTATATGAGAATAGTATATGATTTTGTGTGACTATTTAAATTTTGTGAGAATAAGTATGTTTTTTTTTAAACTAACTAATATGCATCATTTGGAATTTCTCAACAATTGAATGGTTGTTGAAACGAATCAAATGCACTTACAAATCTTTCATTTATTGGAACTTTGCAAGAAATTGTCTACACTTTATGAGAATGAAATAGCTTTGTTTTTCTCAATGAATAAATAAAACATTTAAAAAAAAAGATCACATGATTATAAGATTTTCTATAAGAAACTAATAAATGGATTATTTACAGGATGATAGACGCACTTAACATAAAGATTGAATGGATTTTAAAGCTTTCATGAGTGATTGTTTTGACAACCTATTTGTGATATGGATTAGTAACCTGTTACAGGTAAAAATAATGGCTGATTTGGCTTCTTATTATAGGTAAAAGTTGGGATTATTTCGGCAGCAGCATATTGAAATGAGTCTAAGGCTTACAAAATTAGACAACAACTTGATGTGTCTAGAGGGCTATTCCAACAACATATTAAAGTGAGTATAAGGGCTATTGTTGGACAACAAGTTGGTGCATTTTGAAGGTTGTTTCAACAACATGCTTATGAGAAACAAAAGTGGGCTATTATGATCATGTAAAAGGGTCTAAGCATGGGCCGATTTGTTATGGAAATTGAATTTCCATGAGTTGTTATGCGGGTTATCTAGAAGAAAAGAAGAAATGTTTAATGACTTGAATAGAGAAGACTTTGTCGAAAGTTTATCAAAATAAGATTATTAAAAGCATAATACATAAAAGTGATTATATGATTGGATTGTCATTGCATGACTAAAAATAATTACATTGTTCTACTGAAGATTAAGGCTCGTAGAATTATTATGACATTGAGAATTTACAGGGTGTTAACAATATGATTTATATTTGGGTTAACTTATTAATTAGAAATCTAATGGGTCACATATATTAAGAACCATTTTTCATAAGTTAAATTATGATGGTTAATCAAGTGTGACTTGATTGTAAATATATTTTATAACTTAAGAACTAAAAAGTAATTAACAGAAGGGATTACAATTCTAGACCTAGAAAAATCAGATAGGAACTTGATTGAATAAATATCTAAAATTAACCTAAATTAACATATGTGAAATTATTTAGTAAGCAAATTGATATTTTATCATTTATAAATTTATTAAATTTTCTTTACAAATAAAATGTTATGTCTCATATTTTATGAGAGTTGTGTAGATGTTACAGCATATACGATACAGAGAAACACTTAAAAATGCAAAAAACAAAAAGCTAGCAGTCAAAAGCATAGTAATCCCTCTCTCTAATAAGAGTTTTAGGATATTTCTCTCTAGTGATTCATGTGAATTATTATTAGAAAATAAACACTTGGACGACTGTGGTATGTGACAACTCAACCTTGAAGAAGTTGAACAAACATGAGAAAGAAGATCTAATTTTCAGGTAATCTTTACTCAAACTCTAAACAACTCTAGATTGTCTAATAGGGTCCTTGAAACTCTAAAAAAAATTAAAATTATTATTTTTGCAGTCTAAGAGTTTTGGGAAACCTAATACATATTAATTTTAAGTATCTCCCACACCTCATCTTATGATATCAATTGTTTCTTTTTATAAGGAAAAAAATACCAGTTTCAACAACTCTAATTAATATTCAATTTTAATATAGCATTGATGCAATATAAATCCTCGTAATTATAATCATTTTATAATTTTCTTTGTAAAATATTTTTATTCTAAGAATTTTATCTTTACTATACACTCAATAATCAAACTTAAATGAAAATTATTGGTAAAAGATACATTTATAAACATAAATATATATTTTAGATGAATAAAGTTAATGTCATATATAATCACTCGATTCTATAGGGCATATACATTAACAATTAACAATTATGTGGGTAATAGTTGGAGTGAATGATAGGAAAGAGAGTTAGGGGTGCTTAGGTTTAGGCTCGGCATTTATACCTAATTTTTATTATATATATTTGGTTTTTTTGGTTTAGTTCGAGTCCGTACATGTCAATTTTTCTATTAATTTTAGATCAATTTCTATTGATATTCTAAATGATTGGATTATTCTTCTCACCCTTTCCTTAATCTACAACTTGTATTTTCAATATGCTTGAAACTTGAAAAGGGTTGCACCGAATGTAGTTTTAATTTGCAATCAAGTTGGTGATTGTCTATTGTAGTTGTTAGTTTTCCTTATGGAGTATATGTTCTTTTGCCTATATCCATGTTCAGTATTTAGTTGAGACACTCTCCTTGCATCATATTTCTTCAGTTTACACATGAGTGAGTTGTCTTAAACATGAGATCTAGGCTTTTCCTTCTGTTTTTCTTTGATTAAATTATGATCCTCAATCTAGAGGTTATCAAGGTGCTTGGCCTATTGTCATGGACCAATTTTAGGTACAACATTTGGCCTCCTTCTTTCCATGCATAAATAGTCTACATGCATGTTTGCTTTCCATGTGGAAAAAATAATTAATTTATCATCATTAATCGCTCCCTTTTTCCGAGCTTCAATTCATTAAGAACAAAGTAAAAAAAAGGACAAAGCTTAGACTTACATTAATACATTAGGATTATATGCATGGATTGGAACCATGCCAAACATGATTCATAACGTGCATTGTCTTGAATATTCTACTTGAATATGAAAGGAAACCAGATAGAACAATGAAGCAACTCGACAACCATGTCTTCAATTTGCACGAGTGAGTTATCTTAAACGTGTGACTCGAGCCTTTTCTTTTCTTTTGTTTTTCTTTCATTAGCTTACGATCCACGCTACAGTGGTTGTTCTCAATGGGCTTGGCCTAATGTCATGCACCAAATTTGGATATAACAGTGAGCATAAGATAATGTATTAGGGCGAAATAACCAGGGCATATTCTTCTATCCTAAATTCCATAACGTACATTTACGTTCCACGCATCCTAGCTAGGATTTAAACGTAACAAGACATGAAAATAATGCGGACCAGAGTGAAAACGAAACTGAAAGCAAATGATCATTTGGGTATAAGGTGAACGATGTAAACAAAAGAGCACCACCACCTTACAGCTACCTATTTGAGGATTACAAGAACACCTTGTACGCTCTTGATTTCAATATACAAAGAGGAGCAGTTAAGCATTCATGCAAAGGAAAAAAACTGGGCATGCTTAAGATTAATATGAACACATTTAACAGATGTAATACAAAGTTTGGGGAATTTATCCGCAAGACTACTGCTAATTGGAACGTATGGAAGGCATATTGATCATTCGATTTAAGGATCTTTATAGTTACAAGAAAAGATTATACTGCGTGGCAAAATAAAATTGAAAAGCATTCATCATGTGATTACAAATTGAAAGCTAGAATATTCATCAGAAAAAACCCTTAATAAACAAGGTCTAACACCATTAAAAAACAAAAAACAAGACGAGGAAGAGTTTTGATTGAGGATACATTATCTCATATAGCATTCATCTCAGCCTAGTTTTCATTCCTCATCACTATCATACACCACTGTCATTCGACGACCCGATTGAATCTTTCTTGGAGGAGAGTCCTCTTCCGACTCAAACCCAATCCTCTTGCGACTGCTGCCAAATTCCTTCCCCTTTTGCTTTGGCTCCTGCAAAATGAAACAAAAAATTTAGAAATTATCATGTTCAACATCAAATGGATAAAAAGAAATTTATGGTGTTTGGCATCATAACTAGAAAACTACCATAAGAAAACCCATTACAGTAGCAGAGCAGATTCCTCCCCACATGCCAACACCATAACAATATAGAAAAAGGATAATGAAAAGACACTCCAAATCATTTTATTTTATCCATCTTACACATTATTTTTTACCTACACATCAGTCTTATCACATCCAATAACTATTCTCCTAAGGTTTCACGATGTCTTCTGTATCTGTCACCAAATGTTTATCATCATCCCAGTAATTTGCATGTCCTTCACATAAGTCCTGCCCAATCTTGAAGAAACCAAATTTCTCATGACAGAAAAATTTATCAATGTTTGGGCTGCATCACTAAAATGAGAGGAAAATAATCTTTAATTCCAGTATTAATGTGTTGGCTTTCACACTTTCTGGCTTTTCTGTCTAGTTCACAACAGGTATAGAATAGCCAGACAGCCAGGAAACTGGACACATCAGGTACTGGGAATTAAAAATGCACATTATGCTGATCCTGCATTCATCAGGCAGCCCTCGGTAGAAAAGTCATTAAAATCGTTTTTTTTTTCAGATAGGAAGCACTAGAAAATTTTCATCTAAACAAAATTTTCATCTAAACTACCTTGCAGAGAATACAGGCAACCCCTTAGTATATAGGCATGAAATCTTAGCCGCTGATGTTCCTCGATATGACTAGGTATTTCCTTTAAAGTTTGTCATGGACCAACAATTCAATTTAGTATAGATTAAAGGAGACGAATCCTTCCAATTCTGTAAATAGTGACACAGGATACAGGATTGAATCATTAGACTTTAAAACTCAAAAGACAGCAAGAACAAATATTGTATTATATTTTGTGCACCAAACTTATTTTGAGGAACATTTACAATTTGCAGACACTTCTCCGCAGTGGTTATGAAACAAGCAGTACAAACAAAATAGTAAGATACATTCACATACCTCTTCCTCCTCTGAGGCTCCATTAACTTCTGTGTCTTCCTCATAGTGTTCTTCCTCTTCTTCATACTCATGCTCTGGTTCATCAACCCTCTTATGAACTGGAGACCTCTCATATTCATCTCCATCAGTTTCATACTCAGATTCCTCTTTTTCACTATCAGAGAAATCCACTGGGCGCTTTGATGATTTCACAGCAGACATATCAGACTTCCGCGGAATGTCTCTCTGTCCCTATTGGTATTAGTGCAAATGTCAAAATTAGGTTTTTCAACAAAAAAATAAATAAATAACAAATTGACTTGATGTTAAAAGACCTTCTTAGCATTCATAATGCGTTTCTCTGCTCGAGCTTCAACCTCCAGATCTTCCTCAAAGCGGCGAGAACGACGAGAGTTATAGTAATCTGGTTCATCGTCCTGATCAAAACAGTAGAGTCAGAAGACTAGATAGGATAGGCAAAACTTTCAATTGGATTTGCACACAGAATGACAATTGATTGGTTCTAACAAAGACCTCATCAAGAGCACCCTCTAAAAATCCTGGTGATAGTTGGCGCCTCCTCTCTACAGTTGGTGTATATTTCCGGCTCACCTTTTCCCTCTTTCGGTTGAGAAGTACATTTGCTCTTATTGTCTGACTTTCAGCCTATAAAACCATACAGACAACAGAACTAGAAACCATGAAACCACAAACCAAATACAAGCCACTGTATCCTTAAGTAAACTAGTTAGTTACCTTTTCCTTTTCCTCCTTTTCTCTCTCAGGATCGATGTCGGTGATGCAGTTCTTAACTTTATAAGCCTTTCTATGGCGAGAGTCAACAAGGGCAGTCAATAGCCTATGGGAATTTGATGACAATGATGATGGCATAAACCTCATCTTCCTTAAGATTCTTCCTTGTGATTGAAGAAGTGACTGAAATACAGATTAAGTTAAGTTCCCCAAACAAAGTTTCCGACTTCGGTGATGTTTACCAAGGCATAAAGAATATTTTGACTCAAGAAGCAAACGGCAAGTTTCACAAAAGGACTTCACATTGGAGGCAAAAAAACTATGACAGCAACCAGAATCAAAAACCAAAAAGTATTCATTCTGAACTTTGAATGTATATAAACGCATGAAATGAAGTCTGTAATGGCAGCTCCTGTGGCTGCTACGAAATTTACACAAAAAAGAAATACCATCAAGGAATTTTAAACTTCAGTTTACATCCAACAACCAACTTTGATCCTTTTGCTGTATTATTCATTATCATCCTGTTCCCAGGATAGAAAGTCCTCTTTAGTCACCAAATAAAAATAAGGAAAAGGAGAATAGGTCAATAAAGGGGCACGCAAACAATTTCAAATGCCAAATCCCTCAGCAAGAAGTAGCATTACCATCAAGGACTACACTATCAGAGGCTTTACAGCATGTTAAACGATACCAGATATCTAACAACATCACCTTCCCATAAAAAGTAACTACAGAATATAAGTCCCATAATCAAGGACTCTAACTTGCAGCCATTTCCCAATCATTTCAACAAATTCATGTCAAAAAATCAGGCTTATGCAATCATTATGTTTGGAACTTAAGCCAACTCTAAGCAGGTAAATGAGAGACTAAAAGATAAAGCAAGCAAAATATCATCATTTCCAATCACATATACACAGACTTGAGATGTCACCTTGTTATGTCTAAGAAAAAGGTGTGTTTGATCCTGTTGCGCATCTTGCACAGATATATCAAGAACTTCATTCCCAATTAATAACTGTAGACTACCATCAGACCATCTCACGAAGCGTGCATTGCTTTCAACCTACAGATCAAATACAAATGTAAAAAGTTTCTAATTGGAAGAAGAAGAAGAAGAAGAAGAAGAAGAAGAAGAATCTGCTCACCGAATTCGAGCCATCAGGATTCTTAACAGTCCTCCATCGTACAATATTGTTTTCTAGGCGTATTCGTTTTTGAGCTCCAGATTCATCTGTCACGAATGTTTTCTCTTCCACATACGTCTTAGGATCAAATTGGTTTGGGTCAATGCCCATAATATTGGATACTTTAATCATGTTCATCTACATATAAGAATTAGACAATCACCACAAGTCAGAACATTTATACATCTAGAGTAGCAAAGAACAGAAAACATCATCAACAACAACAGCCATCAGGCTGGTAAATTACACCTGTGGCTCCCCAAGTTTTAGATTTTGATCATTTAACCCCTGTACCACAACTTCAGGCATGCTAATTCTCACACTTTCAATTTATGGTCACACGGTCCCTTCATCCACTCATGTGTACACATGGCAAAACATGCAGGCATCTAAAAACCATTAGTTTAGAGACCAGAAATTAGAACTGTAAATTTTCTCAACCCCAAATTAGGACACAGGAATTAAAATGACCAAAATCTACAAATTTAGAGACCACATGTAATTAACCAACCATCAGATATATTGATAGAGATCAGGAACATTTTCTTCAATGTAAAATATACTTTGACAAGTATTCAATCAAACAATGAAGAATTTTTTGCCAACACTGATAACCCCTCCAAAAACAAGAAGAGCAGGGATGAAAAGCACATCCAAAACTGTTCCAGCAGTATCTTCAAGAAGGAAAGACACTCCCCAACTCTACAAATTTGACACTTTAAAAAACAGAAAGAGATACACAAATGAGATCCTATATAATCTAAACAACTACTTTCAAGTTGTTTCCAATAGAGGCCAGTAGACCACTTAAACTTATTCTATATTCTGTTTACTTGCTATTGAAACTTGAAGAAAAACCATGCAGGCATATCAAGCAAAGGAGAACTCAAGCACCAAAGAAATGATGAGTTAGTTAACATTTTAGAAGCAGATGGAACAAAGAAGAGAACACCTTCTTAGGATCAGCTGGAGGTAGGCAAAATGGCATCTCTATCTCCAATGGGGGGCCAAGTGGCTTCTCTTTAGGTTTAGCCTCTCGGTTCTCCTCTTCTGACTCATATTGAGCATCTTCGTCAGCTAGCATATCCTCTGGTCTCAGGTTCTTTTCATAGCTTTCCTCCTCTTCCATAGGAGACCTCTGAGGATTGAGAGAAAAATGGGTGACCCTTGGAGCCATTAGTGTGAATGGGAGCACCAAGCAATTAACATATGTGACAAAAACATTTGAAACATGGTATACACACATTAGAATCTTGCTCAATGTCATTACGAACTGCATATGCATCCTCTTCTTCATCCTCAGAGTCCCCAAACACATCACGAATCGCAGGAGCCGATTGTGCATTTTGAGCCTGATCTTTCTCCTCCCCAGGTGATTTGCTATTAAGAAATTCGAATATTCAGCAGGTTTAATACAGGAGAACATAAATAAATAGACATCCAAGGAACTTGTGGCTAATCTTTAAGAACAACTTCTTTTTACAGTGGTGGATAGATAGGTTGCAGAAAGTTCTAGATGACAGAAAAAAGGTGAGGAAATAACCTTGGACTTCTAGCTTGATCGACTTCCTCATCTTCATGATCAACATAATGATGTTCCTCTGAACCACTTTCAATTACATCACGTCTGCGGCTGGTAGCCACTCTGTGACCATACTCTTCTTTAGCATCACTGTCAGAATCTTTTGCATCACTTTCATCCCTCTGATCACCGATATCTACCTCTTGGGAACTTTGTTCTCTTTCACCCTCACTTTCTCCAGGATCAGGTTCTACTTCACGCATTTCACCTTCACTTTCCACATGTACATCCTCCTGCCCGTCAACTTCACCTTCACCTTCGCCGTCATTCCTCAGCTCTCCCTCAGCTTCATCCTGCAAAGGAAGGAAACCCTTACAAGGATAAAATTATTAAAATATAAAACCCTAGCGAATTTCAAACAAAACCTAATAGCGGCAGCATTCTAATTCAATCAACTAGGTAGTTCAATTGAGCAACAATGCAATGCATTGCAACCCAGTTAGGGTTTTTAATTTTAAGAGGAAAAAACCCTACGTACAGCGAGGCTACAGATCCAAAAGATAATATTGAGAATAATATAATATATATATATATATATATAGGAGAAAAGGTGAATTGAGTATTTATTTACGGAAGCATAATTGGGCTGGGGATTGGATTCGTGCTCAGAATCGATCTCTTCTTCTTCTTCGGACTGGTCGCCGAACAAGTTCTGCATCATCTGATGCCTCTTCTCCTCCCCCATCTTTAACGGAGTCTGAAGGTCTCAGTGCTTTGCGATTGATTATTTATTAATATCTTTCTATCGGGGATATATTTGCTGCCCTGCTACTGCGTCATCCTCTCCCTTTCTTTTGAATTCGTTTTCTTTTGTCCCGTGTTTGAGCTTTTATCAAAGGCCGTGTAAATTTAGGAACCATCGGTGATAGGGCCTTCCTTGAGCCAAATGGGTTGGATATTTCATGTAGTTTGATAAAATAAATTTTATCGGGCCCAACTTGGTATAAAAATAACTCAACTTTAAATTTTATTCTCTTGCACCCGTGTGTTTAAAAAAATTAAATTTTTAAAAAATATATATATTTTTATATATTTTGAATTCGTTTATTTAAAAATTAATTTTTAAAAAATAAAAAAATATTATTTTAATATAAAAAATACTTTAAAAAATAATTAAAACCATATTTAAAACTTGTATTCCAAATATTATTTTATTATTTGTATCGATTTAAGTTTCAAATCATTGAATTCTTGTGTTTCAAATCATTAAGTTCAAGTGTGGAGATTTATTAATTTTTTAAAAATATATTATATTTTAATTAATATAAATCCTCAATTACCAGATAAAATATCATTTAAAAATATTTAATAATAATTAAAATGTCATGTCACTAAATATTTTTTTTTAATGAATACATGTTATGTTAGTTTGCTAGAAAATATAATTTTTATAATATTCACAATACTATATTGTAATTGTCATTTTATATTAATTTTTGTCGTATCTTCCATTTTTTATTATATAACCTTTAAGATTTGCAAGAAAGATAAAGGTAGAAAAAAACTGTTTATATCTTTGTATTCTTTCCATTCTCTTTTACATTGTTACTCTTACTTTAGTTATGATTATTTTTAAAAATATTTTTTATTTAAAAATATATTAAAATAATATTTTTTTATTTTAAAAAAAATTATTTTTAACATCAGCATATCAAAATAATTTATAAATATCAAAACAAAAAATTAATTTAAAATAAAAAAATAAAAAAAAATTAATTTTTTTCAAAATCACATTTAAAAAACAAAAACAAGATATCTCAAAAATTACAATGAAAGCTTTTGTAAAAGTACTTTCAACTTTTTTTTCCTTCTTCACTAACGCTATACTTTTCTTGGATCAAAAGAAAATATACATTCATTGGCAATGTAAAATTATTTTCTCATAGAAAAATAAAAGGAGAAATTGTTTCTCTCTTTCTATTTTTTTTATTCTCTTTTACATAGTTACTCTTAATAGATCTCTTAAAAATTATAATAATAATATTGTTTAAAGAGCTTTTATCAAAGTAATTTTAATCTTTATTTTTTTTTTCAATTTTCATTAATCAAAAGAAAATATACAATTATTGATAATATAAGATTATTTTCTTTTGGGATAAGTTACTTATCATCACTTGGTTTTCATCCTCTTAAAAATGAGAAAGAGACATAATATATATATATATATATATATATATATATAGGGTGTCTAATTAGGCTAAAATTATATCTATTTTTTATATATATAAAAAGGTTCAAATACAGAGATCTCAATCTAACTAACTTATCACCACTGTATGTTAGTTACGTGATCCATACATCGTCGCGGTCAAATATTTTTATTTTTCATAAAAATTACCTATGCAGGTTTTTTCAATGCATTTTAGGTAGTTCAAAAAAATATAACAAATCAAAAAGTTCATGCACACATATAATCAAATAAACTAAGAATTATGCCCATCAATAAATCAATAAAAAATAATTAATGATATCTAAAAACAAAACTTGAAAAATCGAGAGACAAATATAGATTAAGATATTGAATCTTGAAAAATAGAACATTAAATTGATTGGATAAAAAAGAGAATAACATGTAAGACTACACATATTAAGAATATCATCTAAAAATAAATATTTTTTATTTTCAACAACATAGTTTATCTATATAAAAGATAAAAACAAAATTATAGATGAAAAAAAAAAACCACTTCAAAAGTTAAGCACATAATAATAAAAAAATTAATATTTTTTAAAAGAGATTCTCTGAACAAAATAAAAGAAACAAAGTTTTGTCTATTTTTTTGGTTTTTGAAGGAAAGGGCGTGTTTTTTTTTTCTCTTTTAAAAGAGACTTCCCTTCCTTTGTCACTTTCTTTTTATTTTATAGAAAACCCTAATCCCCCTTTCCTACAAATTTATTTTTTCCTAAGTAGACAATTTACATTTAAGTATTTTCATAACTATTTTTCTAAAAAAAAGAAATAATCTTGCATAAAATTTACAAGCTTTGACTTTGGACTTAGAGGAGCTAAATTGTTGAAATAAAGACTTGGATGTTGGTTTGGATACTTTGGGAAGTACTTTGGACTTATTTATTCATAAAACATGTTTGCTGACAAAATTTATATGTCTTCTTAGAAAAATCATATATCTTTCATATGAGCTCTTTTTCTATTGAACTTTGATAGTCTGATAGGTCTTCAAATCAGGAATCCAAAAATCATATATCTTTCATATGAGCTCTTTTTTCTATTAAACTTTGATAGTCTGATAGGTCTTCAAATCAGGAATCCAAAAAAAATAAGTTTTCATCAAATGAAATTCTCTAGCTTAAGATATTCAAGTCGGAATAGTTGAAGGTCATTAGGGGCAAAATACGACATTTGTCTTTAAAGGCTGTGATTTCCATGCGTTTTCTTTTTTACATTTTTATTTCCATATATTTATAGAAAGTAATGGATGTTAGCTTTCTAATTCCACTTGAATCACTTCATTTTGACCTCTAGAGCTCAAGCTCTGCACAAAACATTGATCGGAGGTCAAATCTGCTAATTATCTCCATTTTACTTCTTTTTGAATCTTACATCCAAAAGTGGCTTCAAAACATAAAGCAAAGAATATTAATGCATTTTATATATAGAACATAGGCAAAATACTAGTAAACATGGGTAAAACTGTTAAATAATATAGTTGCATCACTGACACCAAAAAATAAAGCCACAATACAAATAAAACAATTAAGCTCACGCATACCTGTTAAGGCTTATTTGAATCCAACTTGTCCTAGTAAAAATTATGAAATTGAGTAAGATTTTAGGTAAAATGACTAGACTTATGCCCAAACCAGCTAATATGACAAGTAGTTAAGTTAGTTCATTTTTACTTGTCAATTAATTTAAAATGTTAAAAGTAATTTATTAAAAAATATTATTATTGAGCTCTAACTAAGAGTCACCTTCCCGTAATCGTGTCCAACATCATGTTTCTCTAAACATCTAGATAACCTATATGAATATTGATACAAACCAAGTCATGTCCAAATTTAGCGTTAAAATGTCTTCTGACAAGTTTTGCGAGATCGAACATCTCTCTCAAATTGTACATCAAAATGAGCTAAGATTTTACAAGGAGATACTAGACACGTGAAACTATATTTTGATAAATGTTTAGGTCAAATGGAGTATGGTAACATATTATTTTAGAGGGTCAAATTTACTAGATAAATCTTGTCAAATCTTCCACACTAGACGTTTATGTATTATTTATGACAGATCTAGAGCTACATGTGGTATGTTTCAATGATTTAAATTGTTCTGAAAACTAGACATCTCAAGCTTTCCAACCATATATGGTAGGCCAAGTAATTCATTCAGACGAGAGAGAACGACGTGTTGGAGATTCAGGCTACATGGAGGAATTTTGGCATAAAGACTTTATTTTTATTATCCTATTTTATTTATTTATTTAATGTTGAGTCATTATTATTTTTCTGGTTTTTTTCCGACCTATTAGGCATTATTTAGGTGTTTATTTCATTATTAAACTTATGTTAGTTGATTACTAGTTTAGGCCTTCTAGATTTCAGCAAGAGACTATTTTATGTTTTTTAGCTGCAAATTTCAGTAGTAAGTTAAAGAATAAACGTGAGTTTTTTTTTTATGGTAAAACAATCTATTTTGTAGGGATAAAGATCGTACTTTAACTTAATGAAGATTAATTGGATTTGTGGTGTCATTCACATACTAAGGGTTCTTAAATACAAGGTTATCTCTGGTCTAAGTCTTTTTCTAATACCTTTGGTTCTTAGGTATATGTTTTCTCTAGGTCAAGGTTCTATCAAACTTAATTTTTAGTTTTCGGGTTGTTATCTACTTCGTTAGGGGTTGCTTGACCATGTGATCAAGAGGTTCGCATCAGTACTTGGTATTAAAACTAGGCTCCAAAAATCAGGTTATATCCTTTATTTTCTTCTTGTTAGTTTTGGCTTCCTTAGCTTTAATTGTCTTTGATTCAGTTTTTTATTATTTCGTATCTAGAGCTTAGTATTTTGCGTTTAGGGTTTCTTAAAAAAGATTTTATTTTAGTTTGTTGTTGTCTCAGAATATATCAGTAGCATATATGAAGAGTAAAAAAAATGAAAAAAAATGAAAAGAACGGTCAAAAGTCACTTTTTTTAATCTACCACAATACACAAACAAGGGAGAATTTGGACCAAACCAATTCATACAATTCTCAAATTTTATATAATAGTTCTACGACCCATATGAAATTTTAGCTCATTTGTTGATCATTTGCTATAGTAACCAAGGACAAGATTAAAACTTATTATAACTAGTCAGATTCGTATCAGAAGGTAATTTTGGGTCAAATAAATTCAGAAAAATCTCAAATTTTATATACTATCTTTTAAGGTTTTGATCACACCCCATATAAAATTTAAAGTAATTTGGAATTCGTTTGCTAAGTAACTAAATTCAGGATTGTAACTTGTCATAATTGGTTTGATTCGTGTCCATAATTCAAACTTGTTTTACTGCTATTATTTTTCAATTATTACAGTATAATAACATCATTATTGATATATTTAAGTTTCATTTAATTTTTTTTGTATAACCTTTGCATCTTTTTTCTTTCGTCTCTTCGGAAATATCCATTTTTCATACATATTTGTTTATTACTCGCGAAATTGATATCGCAGTTTCTTCTTTACTTGTTTTCATATTTTTCTTACTTCTTGAGTAATACACACATATTTGGATACACTTTTATAGTTGTTATATTTGGTGTTGATTTCAGTTTCGCAAAAGTCGAAAAAATGTGAGACGAGAGGAAAATAACATAGTAAGCATATTTAAATGAAAAGCCTATATTTGAGTAAAACATGATAGGAGTGTAAACAAGTGAGAAAGTGGGTGAGGAATATATATTTCTTATCAACTCACCAATTTTTCAAATTCAAAAATGTCTAAGGCAAGCAACAACATGGCACCGCAGATAGGAGATAATGAAATTGTAACTCAATTATGCATTATAAATTAGTAGATGGATCGAATAGATAATGAATTTAGAGATAGGTTAGAGAAGCAATATGTTAATGATCATGGTAGGGTTCAAATTAGGCCTTGGTGGAAAAAATTTAATGTTAGAAGGGTTGTTGACGAGTTAACACTAATGTGGATTAGTTTGTGGCTAATAACATGGAAATGAATGATGTTGATTTTGAAGATGTGTCTGTAAGACATGGGGAATGTTTTGGACAACACCAAAATTGTCAGTTTGTAGGGGAAACATATAGTGATAATTTTGCCCAGAGGGGTAATTATATGTACTAGAACCATAATGCCAAGTTAGGTGGAGATTTAGGTACAATTAAGGTGAAAATACCAGCTTTTCAAGGGAAGAATGATCTTGAAGTTTATTTAAAATGGGAGAAAAAGGTGGAGTAGATTTTTTAGTGTCATAATTATCTAAAGCCCAAAAAAATCAAGTTTATTGTGATTGCTTTTACTAATTATGTCATTGTGTGATTGGATCAGTTAATGACAAACTACAAGAGGAATTATAAAAGGCAAGTTGATACTTGGGATGAGATGAAATCTCTTGTGAGGATGAGACTTATGCCTAGCCACTATTATAGATAATTGTATTAAAGGTTGTAGAGTTTGAGTCAATGTACAAATAGTGTTAATGCATACTTTAAGAAGATGAAACTCTTTATGATTCGAGCTAATGTTGAGGAGGATAAAAAGGCAACCATGGCTGGATTCATAAATGGCATTAATCATGATATAGCTCATATTATGGAATTGCATCATTATGTGGAGTTGGAGGAGATGGTGTATATGGCTGTGAAGATGAAAAAATAACTTAAACAGAAGGGTACCATTTGACAAAGCTAACCATTAAGTTGAAACCTTGGATACCTAATTGGTAGGCTAATACTAGGGGTGATCTGTCACAATAGAATAAGGCAAGGTTGAATACCCTACAAATAATAAAGACACCTCGGTCATTATTAAAGGTAATAATGTTACTCATACTTCTCGTAACTATGACATTAAATGCTTTCATCGTTTGGGTTTGGTCATGTTTCTTCACAATGTCCAAACAAAAAAGTCAAGGTTATGAAGGCTAATAGTGAAGTTGAGACTGATGGGGAGGATTGAGAGGATAAAATACCACCATTAAAGGATGATGATGATGTTTGTATTGAGTATTCGGTTAAGGGAAATGCACTTATGGTGAGGAAAGAACTGAATATACATATCAAGATGAATGATTTGAAAGGTCATAGGGAGAACATATTACATATGACATGCCATGTTCATAATAAGGTATGTAGCTTAATTATAGATGGTGGTAGTTGTACTAATATAGCTAGTAATGAATTGGTAAGAAAGTTGAACTTGCACACTACCAAACATCTCATACCTTATAAATTATAGTGGTTAAACGAAGGTGGTGAAGTGAAAGTGAATAAGCAGGTTTTGGTTGTCTTTTCTATTAATAAATATTTTAATGAGGTGTTATGTGATGTTATGTCAATGCAAGATGGTCACTTGTTGCTTAGTAAACCATAACAGTATAATAGGAGAGTTATGCATGATGGAGTGATAGATAAGTATTACTTTGAGATGAATGGAAGACATATAGCTCTTGTATCTTTGACATGTAAACAAATATATGAGGAGCAACTGAAATTGAAGAAGGAGAAGATGGTTGAAAATGAAAGATTGTATATCAGGGGACCTTCTTTGCTAACAAGGTTCTTCTTGGTTTTGATGATGATGTTATTCTTTGGATTGATACTGATTTATTGACCTTAAAATATGTCTTTCATGATACATATTCAAGGTTAAATCTTTCTTAAAAAAGGGAGGATGATACGAACCAAATCACGTTTGAATTTGGCCTTAAAATGTTTGTTGACCAGTTTTGCGAGATCAAGCATATCTCTTAAACCATATATCATAACAAGTTGAAATTTTACAAGGAGATACTAGACATATGTAACTATATTTTGTAAAATTTTTAGGTGAAATGGAGTTTTGTGACATATTATTTTAGAGGGTCGAAGTTACTAGATAAATCTTATCAAATTTATGATACTAGACCTTTGTGCACTGTTTGAGACATATTTGGAGTTACAGGTGGGATATTTCTATGATTCAAGATGGTTTAGAAACTAGACATCTCAAGTTTTTCAACCATATATGGTAAGCCTAGTAATTCATCCAAAAAAAAAAAGAAATTCATCCAGACAAAAGAGAACAACGTGCTTGACGTTAGGAATGAAAATATGTGAAAATTGGAGATTCGGACTACATATAGGAATTTTGAGTTTGTTAAGGTCTATTTGACATTGTTTAGGGGTTTATTTTATTATTATACTTATGTTAGTTGATTACTAGTTTAGGTTCATTAGCTTGTAACCCAAAAGAGATTTATCAGGGTTAGTTAGAGGAAACTATATTAAGTTTTTTTATTTGTAAATTTTAGCAGCAAGTTGGATAATAAACGTGAGTTTTCTTTTTTATTTGTTTGTGGCAAAATAACATTTATTTGTAGGAACAAAGATCGTACACTAACTTATCGAAGATTAACTAGCTTCATAACATCTTCCGCATACTTAGGGTTCTTAGATACAAGGTTATTTTCGGGTCCATTTTTTTCCCCATACCTTTGATTCTTAGGTACAGGATTACCTCTAGGTAAAGATTCTATCAAATTTGATTTTCGACTTTCCAAGTTATTATTTACTTTGTTAGGGGTCGTTTGACTATGTGATCAAGAGGTTCGCATTAGATATGTTTGCACGGCCAGAGTTTAAGGGTGAGCAAAAAAACCAAAAAACTAATTAAACCGAGAAAATCAGAAAAAAATTAACTAAAAAAACTGAACCATGAAAAAAAACTGATTAAACATATTAGAATTTTTAAAAAACTGACCAGTTCGGTTTTGGTTTTTTATAAGCCTAAAACTGAAAAAACCGAACTGAACCGGAAAAAAACCGAGCCAAACCAGAAAAACCGAGTCAAACCGAAAAAAACCGAGTCAAACAAAAAAAACTGAGCTAGTTGGTTTGAACCGATTTTTTCCCAAAATAACCAACCTGAACCGAACCGAAACCGGTCAGTTTGAACCGATTTCAGTTTAAAAAAATGATTTTGGTTACTTTTTTTTATAAAAATCAAACGGAAAATGATCACCCATACTAGAGCTAATAGATATATTCATAATTGAAAATATTAGTTAATATTTATATAAAGCTTTCAAATAAAATATAATATCAAAATATACATGTACGATAATAAATATTTGTCGATTTGTTTCTTATCTTTCATGCATGCGTGACATAACTGGTGATAAATATAAGAAAGCATGGTTGAGCCCTAATTATAGTTATGAATGCTATCAAAGTCCTCTAGTAGTGGTAGAAAGTAAATTAACACTATATTGCCAAGAAAACCTACAAAGATCAAAATGTGCATAAATATTATGTGTGCTTTAGCATAATAATCCAACACAACCTCTATTATGTCATCTAGCTGGATTTAAAAATTTTCCTACTATAACTTCAACCTTATATAAATCCCTTTATGTCAAGCATCTATCCTAATAGATAGAGACATAATTCATCTTTATTAAATATATGTTGGCTTCAAACATGAGATTTGTCTATGGAAAGACCAATTAACATGACAACATCCTACAGAGTGGGTGACATCTCCCCAACATGGAACGTGTGAGTATCACACCTCCTTCACTCTACTAATACCACAATCAAATCGTGATAAAGATTTATGCTTTAAAGTTTATTAATCTTGTAAAAATCAGCCTCAATGATATAAAGACAAACATGTTCATCTAAGTCAATCAATACACGTTGCCAAAGTGTAACTGGACCACCCTAAAAATCAATTAATCAAATTAAAAAATAATTATTAAAATGATTATGCCCTTAAATATGAATGTGTTATATAAACATACAAGTCAACTTACTCACCGAGCTTATATTTGTGGAACAGTGATTGTGTTGTAATCATAACACTAATATATCATTAGGACCAATACATTATAAGGACTCATCCTCTTGTTGGCAACAATGTCTTGAGAAAGATGATCAATCTCCTCTAGCTCATACTATGACGAGTATTTGTCAAAAATAAGTTGTTAATATTATAATAAAATCAAACCTAAATTTATATTGATTAAATGATAGAAATGCACAATAATACATAAAGAAAACAAATATAATTGTTCACTTGCATTATCCACTTAACATGTTTTTCTATTATAACCCTTTCACCATTTAAAGGATATTTATTTTGTATGTCCCTTTTTAGCATTCACCTTGTTATGTAAATGAGTGGATCTATGTTAACCTTTTTCACCTTTAATCTAGTTGGACATCTTTCAACCCTTAGCCAAGTATAATTAGGCTAGAGTGGGAGGCCAAGTAAGAGTTGAAAATAAAACGCATATAAATCTTTGTAACTGTTGTTAGAAAAGAAAAGGTCAACAAATTGTTCAAAATCAATGTTTCGCAATGAGTAACATGTAATGAGATGCAAATATAGTCGATAATATAGTTGTCATTTACCACAAGTATAACTTTTTTTCTCTCAAAGTTAAAAATTGATTACACCTCTTTTCGACTAACAACTATAGAGGGGGTCTCAATTGATTTTCTACATCAGCAAGTAGTTTAGTTCATACTTATAGAGGCCACAATACACCATGCCTAATAAAATCTTTAACTTTGGCTCTTAGCTTAATAAAATATTTATTGAACCTATAAAAATTAATTTGTATTATAGCCATTATGGCAAGTCACAAATATTTTTCAAGACATTATTGAAAATCTTTGATAAATTAGTGGTCATATTGCTATAATAATGACCATATTATATGAGAGTGCCCATCTCTCTTTCAGTTAAACTTTTAGCCAATATTTTATTTGATCATTGTAACAGTCCCAAGAACCCTAATTCCTATCATTTGGGATTTTCCTTCTTTGAACCCTAACAAAAACGATTTACTAATGAAAGAGTAAGGGTTTGTTCTTACCACTAGAATCTACCAAAGATTAGAAGAAGTTTTTTGGTGATTTCTTTTCCCCTCTTTTTGTTTTTCCTTCCCTTGCTTGCTATTAGAGTTGGCCAACCCCAATCTCTTTCCAATCCTTAAATTTTATGTTTTTTTTCTTCCTCACAATCATTCTTCCCTTATGCTATTATCTTGTAATGATGACATGTAAAGGAATTTGCTTGAGAATTTTTGTAAGGGAGGGTTTTTTTTTTCTCTAATTAAAGTCTTCTGGAAGTGAAGGTAAAAGGGAAAGGAAAAGTCAATTTTCTTATCTCCTAATCTATTTATACCCCCCCTCTAATTATCCTAGGTCTTGTTTGGCTAGTTTTGTTTTAAATCTTAATGCCCTCCTGCATTCTTCCATGACCGTTTCCCCTAATCAATTGGGTCAATTTTCATTTCCAACATTTCTCCTTTTTTTTGTTCGTTCTAATGCTTATTTGGTACATCGGTTAAATTCATTATATAAGCATTTAGATTGCTTTTTTGCCAAAATTTCAACCGGGGTTTACAATCATCATTGTCAATCATGTTAGCATAGATAATATCAAATCTTCTTCTTCTAAGTTCTTGGCACATCTTCTCTAAAATTTTCTTTAAGGCCACATCTTTTAATCTTTTATTGAAGTTACTCATAAAATATCATGAACAATAGCAATTATACCTAACTGACTCTAGTCATATTTATGCTATGACATTTTTAATTGTTATATGTCTATATGAAATTATATACAATCTAGTATGCTCATTTTTGACATGTCAGTGAATTAGATCTGAGAATTATGTAAGCATACTATTCATCTTTTTTTTCTTACCAGAGTATAACATAACAAGGAATACTTATTATTCGTGTCATAAGCAACTCCAATCAAAATCTTTCCCTTGTAATTTCCATACATATGAGTGTCGTAAATACTTATAAGTGAATGATAGGATGAAAAACCTTGAATTGAAGCTCCAAATGCCTAAATACTCTGCTATATATTGTTATATCACCATCATCTCGTGATCTTATTAAAAAACTTTACCAGGATTTTATTCTTTGAGAACAAATAAAATTCTAGACAACATTTGAAAATACTTTTTATATGAACCAAACAACCACTCTAATACTTTCTATTTAGCTACCCACACCTTTTTATATAAGATATTATACAAAAAAATCTCTATGTATGATAGATTGAATGTTCATAATTTTAATACTTATTTCAACTTTGACAATGGTAAACATTATATTAACGATAAAATATTAGTTAATTTGTTAGTGAGTTTGCAAAACCATTGGGTTATGATATATGTGAGACTCTTTCAATTTTGATATCTTAAATGAACTAGAATTCTTATAATATCCTTTATGTAAACACCATTAACATGTTGATTCATGCTTACACTATAACTGCATATAAATTATGGTTGAATGCTATACTTTGTATTGTAATGAACTCTTTATATGTCACTACTTAACTGTAGTAATTAAATTAGACTTGTTTAGAAAGTTTGTCCAACCTTCAAATTAGTAATTAAACATGAATTTATATGACTCTAACCTAATCATTGTATGTCATATAAGCAGACTAACTAGCTTCCTTAAATTTAGGAATGAGAGTGCCCATGGTTTAGTTTATTGGCTCACCTAACCAATCTTCCTCAACTACATCATCAACATGATAATCATCTTCATCATCACTCGATTCAAATCCATCATAGCAATATAAAATAGTTATCATACTCAACTAAGCTTTCATATGCATAATTTCTTGAGCCAATGTTAACTTCATTGCATCATAACCTATCCTAGATGAATCAACTGTCTATGATGCCTGTTACTATAAGATTTAACAGTTTTACCGATGAAATTTTTTCATCGGCGTAAGACACATATTTCGTTGGTAATTGATTTACCGACGAAATCACCGATGGAAATGCTCCATCGGTGAATCTTTTATCGGTAATTTTTTGTCCGTCGGTGAATCTGTTGGTAATAAAAAAATAAATTTATCCGCTTCATTTCGTCGGTATATCCCTCGGTAATAATATTTTTTTATTACCAACGAATTTACTGATGGAGTTTCCGTCGGTAATTATTTAAAAACATTTTTAAAAAATTCATTTTAAAAAATTATAAAATAATTAAATTAACATTGACACTGTATAATATATACTCAAAATGCTTGGAAAAAAGAATAAGAAAATCAACTCAAAAAAATTTGCAACAAAAAAATAAAACAAAAAAAATAAATTCAACTAAAAAAATTCATATGAAAAAAATGAAGTTGCAATTGCTAAAAATTTAAAAATCCTATAAATAAATCAACTAAAAATTAATCTCTTATGAAAAAAAAAATCACAACAACATTTATACAATTATTAAGAACAAAAACAATTAAAAATAAAATAAAAAACAAATATAGTGAAAAAAATCATGAAAAAAGAAGAA
>Ga0325414_1000316_pt1 | contig 36784 bp, 19 predicted proteins | sample PopdelMetagenome_8_FD_206183 | JGI IMG/M metagenome (GOLD analysis project Ga0325414, IMG submission 206183) | Populus deltoides microbial communities from Bellville, Georgia, United States - Leaf-PdKOR-R3 | ecosystem: Host-associated > Plants > Phyllosphere > Phylloplane/Leaf | place: USA... | reverse complement strand
CCATAGCTTTTGGAAGAAATGAACCATTTTTCCTAAGAAATTCTCGGTTTGGATTACTTAATCTTTGCTAACTTCCTCTATGCCTGAACCAAATATGGTCCTTGTTTCCTTGCAATTAGATGATTTATCATGGGAAACAAATGCAAGAAGTTTTTCTCTTAACATTGTTTTTTCTTGTAAATGATTAGTATTTTCATCTACTCCTATTTTTGTTTTCTCTTGTAGGAGGTATGGGACATCAGAAGTAAAAAAATGTTGGGGTGACTAAGTTACTTTAGAAACTTGGCTCGAGTAATTTGTAGGCAGGAAATATCTTGCACATGGACAAGTATTCAGAACGGAAGTTGCAAAATATGCCATTATGTGAGAAGAGACACTAGTGGGAGTGGGAATGGATCTGTGTAAGTTTAATGGAGCTCATCTTAGCTTGTGGTTTAGGCTTAGTTGGATTGTGCAATAACGGGAGAGGAAAACATAGGAATAGGATAATTTTATTTTACCATTTCAAAGTCTATGTTAGCACATGAAGAAGGAACCTCCTTTTGCAGTTCATCAATACAACTTGTCATCCTGTAATGCTTTCCATTTTTGTTGAAGATCACTTATAGAAATTGAGTTTTACCAAGCAATATCCAAGTGGGAATAAAGATTGTTTTAGGTGTCAGATTATTGTAGTTGCTTGTTGCTGGAGCATTGCATCCATTTCAAAATCTTGAATTTGCAGCTTGCTTTTATCTGCTGTATTTGATGGCTGATGAAAGTGATTCGAGCTTGAAAAATCTGCACAAGATATAAGCATTTCTATCCAGCATGACATCGGCAAATTTCAAGTAGCCGGAATGACATACTGATCATTGGTAGATTTCTCAGCTAGCTGAATATGGAGCTCTCATTTAAGTTGAAGTTTGAGTTGTTTTATAGCCTGTTTGGTACGGTGCTTTCATGTTTGTTTTCTTGTGGTGCACTGCAATATCAAAAGAAGCCTCAAGCATAGTTTGTCTGTGTGTGGAACAATGTTTGGGTTTGGGTGTGTTTTAAAAATATGTTTGGCCTGAAAAGATATTAAATTCATAATTTTTTTTAGTTTTTTTATTTTTATTTTGATGAGTTGATATTAAAAATTTAAAAAATTATTTTAATATATTTTCAAATTCCAGTACAAATAAACTTTCAGCCAAACTTCAATCATATATTTACCGATCAGGATCTTAATCTTTATTTCATGAAAGAGGAATTGGTAGTCACTGTGCTGTTGAGGGTCCTTTTTCTTGAAATTTTTTTTCCCACAGGGCGACTGTGGTGTCCTCGATCTTTGTTTTCATTCCGGCAAAGATTGGAACTGGTTTCCTTCCGTCAAAGTCCTTAATGCTATCCAAGCCTAAGCTCGCACCTTTGAAGACCACACGCAAACAGCAACGTGATAAACTTGCACAATCATCGAGTGGAAGCGAAGGCTTGGAAGTCTTGAGGTAGGCATTGTCAACCCGGTTCATTACACACACCAACCTTGCTTATGTGCCTTCTTTAATGATGTTTTGACGAAGGTAAGGTCTACAAAGTCTTCTAACGACGAAAGCAAGTCTCTTTCGTTCCGTGTTTTGCTGGTTTGGAAACGTGTTTTTTTATTTCAAGAATTTAATTTTTATATTGTTTTGATATGGTGGTGTAAGAAATAATTTTTAAAAATATAAAAATATTATTTTAATGTATTTTTATATAAAAAATATTTTTAAAAATAAAAAATAATAACTATGACCGTAATAGTATTAAAAAAAAACTGAGAAAACAATTATTAATGCATTTTAAACAGAAGGTTTTTTGTTTAAAGAACGCCTAGCTATTCTTGTAGTTAAAGGGACAAGCGAGGTTTCGGGTCCCATCATCCCATTGACATTGACAGGACCCTTTGCCTTGACACAAGAAGACTCTTCTGAGAAACTGTTTCTGCGAGTTGTAGAAACCCAGCCAAATTGCTAAGTTCACGCATTCGAAGACCTCGAAATCAAGAATTCAGAAGATGGAACAGGTCGAAAGAGACGGATTTCAACCCATCAAAAAACCTTTTTCTTAAAACAAAAAAACAAAAAAACCCAGAAATCAAACTGTAAAAAACTAAGACTATACATGATCAAACAGAACAAAAGAACCTTTTTTTTTTTTTTGTCTAAAAGAACAGCTTTGATGAAAATAACCCAACTTTTTTTTAAATTTTTGACCCGTTTGAACTTACTCAGTTTTAACAAAAACAAAACCGAATTAAACCAAACCAATTATTTGATTCTTCGGTTCAGTTGAGAATTTCGAAAAAGACATTCAGTACAGTTGAGTTTTTTTAATCTAAACCGACACTCACAGTGAATTATGGGGTGGTCGAAACTGTAGTTTTTTCCCTGGATAAAGCCATAAAAGACGTGTAGAAGTAACATCACCAATATCTTATCTCTCAAACAGGAATCATCCAAGGAATCTGAGTTGGCAATGATTCCTACTTGTTCCCATGAAGAGGAGAAGACCTTCATAAAAAAATAGGATAAACTAAATGATAGCTGGATACATTAAGGATCGCAGTCAATGGTATAATCCTTCCTTGTAACCCCCCAAGAAACAAATTGAACCATACATTATGGTAAGACCGAAGGACATGGAAAAGTGCAAGCAACTTCTCCAGCTGCCATTGCACACTATAAAGGGTCTGTTAGCTTTAAAGATTTGGTTACGAGAAAAGGAAGCTTTTGGCCAAGTTTAGACGATCCGTCAAGAGACTAATTTACTGTTAGTGGGAGACAACCGACTTCAAACCATCACGGAGTAGAGAAAGAGATACGAGAGAGGACGACCCTTGCCGCCCAAGTCATTAGGGGGGGAAAGCTGAGCAAAACTTCCTAGGAAAAACTGCAGGGATTGGGTAACTTTTAACGTTTGTCTACATTTTCACAAAATAAACGTGCTCCCTAAGCTAATTTTCTCTTTGTTTACGAGCATAACTTCTCATTTTCTCTGCAAAAGCTCAGACAACAAGCCCTTCGATTCCATAGTTTAGGAATCAAGCCATTCTTGCATTTTCCAAGGCAAGTTTTGCAATAGAACTGCCAACCAAAGGTTGGTGTTGGTCTCATCTGGTGGATATGGATCGTGGCGTATCGGCAGAAGATGGCAGCATTCGTTTGCCAGTTGATGAGCTTCGCAGGCTCAGCGAAAGCTATGGCTCTGCAACCATTTTCGAGCCTCAGAGTGGTATAGAAAATAGAGACAGTGGCAATGGAGATTTTCTTTCTCCAACATTACCAGCAGTACGTGCACCGGAGAAGAAACTCACTCTCTTTGCTCTTCGCGTTGCAATTTTTGAGAAGGCAGCTACTGGCCTGGGAGCCCTCGGGTTTATCTGGGCAACAGTGGTTCTTCTCGGAGGTTTTGCAATTACTTTGGATAAAACTGATTTCTGGTTTATCACCATTATTTTGTTGATTGAAGGGACTCGAATATGCGGCAGAAGCCATGAGCTTGAATGGCAACATCAATCCACCTGGTCAATTGCTGATGCTGGGATCAAAAGTTTCTGGGCTTTGAGATCCAGCTCACACTTTGTTGTTGAAATTGTGAAAGCACTTTTTCGGTCAATAACACGAGTTCGAAAGCAGAGTCCACATGGCAGAGAAATAAGGGAGAATCCTGATGCAGCAAGGAACTGGGATGGCAGGAGGAAGCTAAGTCGGACATGGACAAGTTCAGATGTTCCTATTCTACCATATGCTCAATGGGTTTTTCTTTCAAGAAATGTCAGCAAGGTTCTCTACTGGCTACAGCTTGCATCTGCATCAGCCTGTGTGGTTTTGTCATTGATGAAACTCATCAAACATAACTATGGTGAGATTGAGAAAGGGGATACTGACAAGAGGAACCTAAAAGCTGCCCTGAATATTTTCTACTCTTTGGCTTTAGCAGAAGCTCTTTTGTTCCTGATGGAAAAAGCTTACTGGGAGTGGAAGGTAAGCTACTGTAAACTGTTGGAAGAGGTGAGAAAAGAGTGTGATTTGGGGCTTTCAGGCTCGGTTTCAATCAGAAGGTTCTTATACGATGCCTACTCCAGGTGCGTTGAGGGAAGCATCTTTGATGGCCTGAAAATGGACATGGTTACTTTTGCTACGGACCTATTGGCTTCCAATTCTGCCGATGAGCAGCTCATTGGAGCTAGAGTCCTTTGTCAATTTACAATGAATCCTCGGTTTTCTGATGATACTCTCCAAAAGATTGGGACAAATATATCGGTGATAGAACGATTAGTGGAGATATTGAACTGGAAAGACCCACAAGAAGAAGAGATCAGGAGGTCAGCCGCAGAGATACTATCAAAACTAGCCGGAAAAAAGCAGAACTCCCTACGTGTTGCTGGAATTCCTGGTGCATTAGAGTCAATCTCATCTCTTCTCCAAACCAATAGAACCTTCAGCACCACAGCTGATGAAATTGGTGAAAAGACAACCATCCGTGATCATGCACATTATAGATTCTGGACATTCAATCAGTTAGGGCTTCTTATCCTGAAGAAGCTTGCTCGTGACCTTGATAACTGTGGGAAGATTGGAAATACAAGGGGCCTCCTACCAAAAATCATTGATTTCACACATGCAGAAGAGAGGTTGTTGAAAGATGAAAATGTCACACCATCTCAGATTTTGACAGTGAAAAGTTCTCTGCAACTGGTGAAGATGCTGGCAAGCACGATAGGCACTACAGGCAATCATCTTAGAAGAGAAATTTCAGAGATGGTTTTCACCGTCAGCAACATTAGAGATATTCTACGGCATGGAGAAAAACATCCAATGCTACAAAAGCTTGGCATAGAGATATTAACCAGTCTGGCACTAGAAGAGGATGCAACAGAGAGGATTGGGGGAGCAGGTGGAGTTCTTAAGGAGTTATTCAACGTTTTTTTCAGCCAAAGAATTCCTGAAAATCAGAATCATGTAAGAATTGCTGCAGGAGAAGCTCTAGCAATGTTGGCCTTAGAAAGCAGAAGGAATTGTCTTCGCATTTTGAAATTAAGAGTACTGGAAAGGCTTGTTGGAGCACTAGAGGTCCCATTGCTTCGGGTAAACGCTGCAAGAATTCTACGAAACTTGTGCACCTACAGCGGCGCAGATTGCTTCGACCAGTTGAAGGGAATCACAGCTGCTGTACCCACGGTAAGTGCCTTCCTAATGTAGCTAGAAGCTGATTCTAGTTCATTTTAACATATACTAACAGATTTCTAGCTTTAGAGAAGGCATGGGAAACGAGATTTCAATGTGTTGTCATGTTGCAGGTGCTGAATGCAGTTATGTCAGAGGAGAACAAACTACAAGAAGTTATGGTTGGACTAGCGGCCGAAGCTTTCAAATTCATGACTTCTCAAGAATCTAACACCATGTTTAATAGAGCTGGAATAAAAGAGGCTGAATTAGCTAACAAAATACTCCAGATTCTCAGAAGGTACCAAAATCCATCAGTCAAAGTTCCAAGAATAAGAAGGTTTTCCATAGAGTTGGCGATTTGGATGATGCAAAACAACGCAGCAAATGTGCGTTCTTTCAAAGACTTGGGGTTGGAGAAAGAATTGGAGTGGGTTTTAGAATCCACGGCCGAAGTTGAAAGCTTCAACATATTCTCCGGCACTTTTGGGCTGAGCCGCCACAGCACAACTATTCACTCACTGGTTGAAACTGCAATGCAGTTGTTGGAAGACAGGTAAAATTGTGCGGCAGAGAGTTCAAAACAAGTACTCTTGTGAATATATGAAAGCACCAAGTTATAGGAGATTTTTTTTTTTTTTTTATCTAGACAATATGCAACTGTAAAAGCTATGCAAATAATGGAATCAAGTTGTTGGTCTTTACCAGCAAGGTTCTTAGTGGGATCATGTTGCAGTTTGCTAAAGAATATTTTATGATCAATTACAATAAAGATAAATGCAACGTACAATGGAAACGAGGAACTATAATTCTGAGGGATTATCATTTATCTACATATTTATTTCAAAATGCTCAGATAAATGTAAAAGGGAGGAGGCCCTTCTTATTCTGATGATCCTTCTGTCTTCCCCGTAGACAGAATTGTTAATAATGCAGGAAAATCTTGCAGAAAGTTATGAGACTGGGACAGTTTCCATGTTCGATGCCACAGTAATTACAAATCTTTTAAGTCACATTATATCTATAAAGATTCAAGATTCAAGTTTGATAACGTATGGCTGAGTTAGAACTGAAATGCCTGACTTGTAATCATGCTAACAAGCTGCCAAGGGCCTAGCCGAGAACAGGAGGAATGCGGAACCACATTTCAGTTTCAGTACATCACCTACCAGATCTTATAGTTGTTCAAATGATTTCTTCTCGCTACCAAAACATCAAAACAAAGAGAAATAAAAATGATATTAACAGGTGTGTATCCCTCCTGATCGAAAGTAGAAAGAATCATTACCAGCCTCATATCAAGTGACTGTATACAGCAATTTGGTAATCAGGTAAAAGCAACAATATCAACTTTAAAACATCGAATCTATTTTCTTCCTTCTGTTTTTGCCTGTTGTACAGCACTGAATCGTGACACTATCTTAATTACAAAACAATTGATCATGGCATTCTTGAAACATAAAACATCATTTGGTTTTCACCGACCATTTCGGAACAAGTTGAAATCCCAGCGACGCAGTAAACCATCCATAATGTGGTTTGCTGGATTCCGTTCTACAGTCAATGTAGCTTTTGTATTACCTGACAAGTCAGTATCTATAGAGCCGTGGATGCTTCCTGAAGTATCATTGCTTGAAGAGGCAGTTATGCTTTCTGATTCCATTATGGAAGGTGGATTGTCAAATGGAGTTACTACAGATGATGCACTTGTATCGGGAGAAGGATCTAAAGTTGCTAAATTTTGGTGATTGACAGCGGAAGAGGAAGCAGATTCTGTCTTTAAGGGCACATGTTGCTTTACTGAAGTGGGAGTTGGTAGTGTCTTCAAAGGATTGCCGAGTTCTCCAATTGAATATGCGTCCTGATTATCTTTTTGTGAGGATTTAACAGAAGCAGGACTGACACTGGCCAGTTGTTCCTCTGCATTGGGGTGTCGCAGCTCCAAGTCCTTTAATGACTCAATTACCGCTTCCATGAACATCTGAAATATGCAGAGCAAGTCAACTTTCAAGTAGAACATCATTTTGCATATACAATGTTCAAGACTCACCCTTTCTTCCTCCTCCATATCACAAGGAGAACCTGCCAAGTCATCCAGCTGGTATTCTACATATTGATCATCATCCATTGTTGTTGGAACAGGTGGGCCATGAGGATGACCACTGGATAATTCAAAGGTAATCATTTTGGATGATGATGGCAAATGATAATCACCAATTTCTTCACGCTGCAGCAAAGCATGCTAGTGTTAGTGTTAAAAAAAATGAACTTCAGTCTCTAGGAAAGGGAAAGGGAACACAGCTCAGGTCATATGATTCATAGAGCGAACCAGCTGACCAATGTGCTAATCTGTCACTAGCACCATCTGTTGCAAAGGGCAAGAGGATACCTCAACTTCAGATTGATTGTCTTTATGTTGAATATCCAAAGGAACCTGAACAGAATGTATAAAGTTCAACATAATACAGACAAGAGGCAACCACTCCTCCTTCCTAGTTTAGTGAAATTAAACTAATCCCATGGACAACATTATCCCCATGCAGTGCAGGCAGCATTACATGTGTTGAGTTTCATTAGTTTTTTGTCCTTCCCCCCTTCTGCAGGAGCGCATGGAGAGAGGAAAGAAGAGGATCATAAGAAAATTAAGCACTCAAATCTGATACCCATCAAACAGGACAATCGTTACACTATGGAGCAGTTAATTAAACATACGGTGCATCATACATGCCTTTGACCTCTACACTAAGAATTTTTTTAACATTTCAAGCAAAGAATACAGCATATAATCACTGACCTCTATCTGACTCATAGGTTTTCTGGACTGAACTTGTTCAATGGCATCTGCTGTGCTGCTTGATGATGGTACTACAACAAATAACAAACAGATAGTACAACGAAAAAAAGCAGGAAAATAAAGCTTTGACAGAAATCATCTTTGAGATGCTAATAAGTATAAGATAAATCAGTCATACCTTTTGATACAACTGACGATTCTGGGTCACAGCCTACTTCATGCAACGAGCTCCAACTATCCTGAAGGTACAAACAACCACAATTGGCAAAACAGGATAGTAGAAATGAAATGTAGTGCTTCCAATAATATCATGCCCTACAACAAGATCTACGTGATTCAATTTACCTTACCAAAGTAATCATGCACCATTTCAAAGTATGTCCCCCCCACCTCATCCTCGGGAGGTTGCAAGACATTGTGGAAAAAGATATTTAATGAATCAAAATAAAATTGAGGGCGTGGAGAGTTGTGATCTCCCTCAAACTTGATAATGTTCTTGTCTCCCTGCAAAATTTGCACGTTAAAAATCAAGCTCACAGAGTATCATATATACAATCCAGGCAACAGAAATTATTAAACCAAATGCAAGAGTTTCAATCAACAAAAAATTAGCAGCATACACCTCTCATTTGATGAGATTTTAATTAAAATCAACGTAATGGATCTTTGGGAATCATTCCTCAAACAAGAAACTTTGAAAAAACACAGCATATATTCAATATTTAGCCGTTGATCAATTGTGTCCAGGGTGGCTTCCCAATTGACCTCGGGCTAGAGATTTGGAGTAAATTCGACCAAGACTAGAACAGATTTCGTCTATCATTTGTTAACACTAAAGAATTTCAATTTCCCGTGATTACAAACCTGACAAAATGCCAAGCATTAGAGCAAACTTTAAGAAAAGTAAATTTCTATCTACAATTGAGCACAATAAATTTTGAATGTTTGCCACTAAATGGAAGGAACTTACTATGTAAGCTTCAAATATTCGATCTGAGTGATAAGGGCATATGAAATCATCATCAATGGCATGTCCAAATAAAACTGGAACAAAGCATGATTTTGCCACCTGTGATACAAAGATGAATAAAGGAGTTATATTCTTCAATAACAGGTAAGATGATAAAATTAGAAACTGCACATTGAAGTGGGGAATGAAAAAAATAGGAAGTTTGGATACAAAAAGCAGTCGAGGGAACAACCATTCAACTTTTTCATTCACTAAAAAAAAACTGTTTGCTACTTCTTTCACATTTCTTTAGTGAAAAAATCCACTGGAATTTTTATAGTTTGGTAACTGCTCCAAACCAACCTACAACTATCATCACATTGATGAAGCTTTCCCACCATAAACTTAGTAAAGTTGGACAGGTAAAAATTAAAAATAAAGTGGCCAGTCACACACTAACGCATCCAATAATGACTAAAATTTCAATTAAATGACTTGGTGATTATTGTTTACTCTAAATCATGTCTTAGCTTTCCATTTTGACCAAGTGGTTATCCCGTACCATGAATAAATTAAAATAAAATAAGAAAAGATAAGACATAAATTAAAATAAAATACGAAAAGATAAGACAGACGTCTCAGATGGGACTAGTATGAACATGAACAAAGTTATAATTGAGTTCTAGTTATCATCCAGAAGCTTCAACTTGCAACACCCAATAAAGAAGTACAAGTTGCAGGAGGGAGAGAACCTTAATAGTGTTCAGGTCCATTATGTCAAACTTTGCCTTTTTCTGGATAGCTTTTCGCATGTATTGGATAGCAAATTTCACCTAGAACAAGCAACAAAAATAAACACAGTGAGACAACACAGAGACAAGACTAGAAAATCCTAGAAGAATATTTGTGCACTCATCATTGCATCAATTATTAATACATGTGCATAGTTCAGACAGTAAATTATAATACATGTAAATGGTTTAAAGAGTCTGATGGATGTGATTAGGGAAAAAACAAAGATGGGTAAAAAAATCCTTCATTACACAATGAAAGGTGTTACTTAATGACAAAACTGACCTCCTAAAACATTGACACAACAAAGAGTGGGTGTGTAATGAAGATAAAAGTTAAGCTCCATGATGGGCAATTCAGAATACCAGAAACATTAAACATGGCCACACACAAAAGTTGCTAGACAACCAATTTTAATGTTAAAATAATTACCACCATCATTTAGGCACAAGTAAAATTAAATTTTAGTAAGAGCAAGAGATGAAATAATTACAGGGTAGAAGAGTTGTTTCTAATTAGCCATCCAAATTCCAAGAAAAGCCAAAAAGAAATGAAAACTAAAGCACATCACAGTAATAAAATCAGGGGCAAAGACTCCTCTGGAGATCTTCTAATGAAAGAGGCTCTCTATGCACATAAAATTTCTGCAAAACTTGCTTGAGTCAGCAGTGGTGATTGCAAGGAAAATGTCACAAATGCAGTTTCCAATTATTAACATTGCAGGAAGATTTTGTCATGAAGTAAAGAACTGTCATAATAAACATGCTTGCAAGTTCATTTATTTCCTGTTATTATAAATCATCACACAGAATACACTAAGGCTGTGAATCAATGAAGAATATAATTCTCGTAATGTGACTGAATGGTGACTTACAGTGAACTTGGGTAAAGGAAATTTGTAGGTACCCACAAGTTCCATCATCAGGTCAACCAAATCAGAAAAGGGACTGTCAAGAACCATTCCTGCGATCGAGGGATCCCCAGCTCCACACATCAGGCTGTGAGACATCATCAATGGTAGATAAGTAAATAGAAGTGCCTTACACTGCAACAGATCAACATGACCATAAACCTAGACTAATGACACAACAAGAAAAAAGATGTATAGTAGTGAATGAACAGAACCTAGCGACAGCACCCATTGAACGGCCCCATAAGCCAATCAAAGAGACATTTCCATCTTGCCGCAAATAATCAACGACAGCCATGAGATCATCTTTCTAGAAATCAAACCAAAGAATGTCTGATGGTTACTTTCGACATTGAAGAGCAACAATTGCCAATATAAAAATAAATAACCAGCTGGTGTCTAAACAATTTCTAGGAGATTAACAAACATTTTAACAATCAATGCATAAGATATGTGATGCAGTTGCACAATGAGCATCCAACTTCCCTCAACAGATTTTGATAGGATGCCCACAACTTACTTCATTCCATCCTAGAGTGACATAATCTCCTCCAGAAATTCCAGATCCTGAGAAATCGAGAGTGAGAACTGTGATGTTTGAAGGCAGCAATACAATAGCAGCTTCACTAGCATCAACCCTGCAACCACTGCAAAAGCAAAGATACACTGCCATTTAGTAACAATCAGTTTTGTGAAACAAAAGTTGAAGAAATAAATACAAAATCTTAATTAAGTTGATTTTTAATAGAACTACCAATCACTCCCACTTCCTCTGCTCCATTTTAACAAGGGTTTAACAAGGGTAAACAGAAGGTAATATTTAGCACCAAGATAGAGAAAGAAATTATGCTTGATGACTATAGAAAATTCTCTTTCTAATTTGATCTGTATTTTCATTCTTCATCATCCAAGATTCTGAGTTTCAACAAGAACACTAGAAGACTCCATCTATAAGGTGCTACAGACAACAATCTACATTATAATAAACCATGACTAACCAGTTACCTGTTTCCATGACAGTATATTACACAGGGCAGAGGCTTTTCTTGGGGATTAACAATGGGCATGTAATGACTACATTGAAGAACATCTCCCCTGCTGTTTTGAACCTGCAAAACATTGAAAACACCTTAAACATAAGCCAATGAACAATTCATATGTTTCAAGTTTCCGAGCAGGCATAAAGAAGATATCATTCATTTACTAGCAAAAGCTGCATACAGTTGATAATTCTTTACTCCTCTTTTACAATTATAAAGTCATGTTTTCAATGGGACAACCACGGGAAAGGAAGGATCAAATATTTGTAATGGATATTACTTGTGTAGAGTTCTGTATGAGTCTCTTGTGCAGGTAGAATGTGCAAGTTTCCATGAATAGTTGAGTGCATGGACCATGGCTAGGTTGCAACTGTAATGCCCCGTTCCATTCCATGATCCCAGTAAGAAAGTGTAAGGAAAATGATTGGTTGATCTAACTCAGCAAATAATTATGCTATATGGGGATATTCCAGGACCTTCGATTTAAAAAAATTACAGAACCTAAAATTTGTAACATGGATGACAAGTTACAAAGTATCAAAGTTTCAAAAATATTAATGATAACTTCAGCAAATCTACACTAGGCTTGACAAGTTGAGTGAAATTGCTAGGGGTACTTGTTTGCTGAACTGTTTTTAATATAAATCAAGCTGATGTCATAAGAAGATGTCAACATTTCAGAGGTATTTAGCAAGTTCATCAGTCACCTGTCTATAAGGAGAGGAAGACATAAAAATCAAAGAAAATATAATCAAACATAAAAATTGACTGGTCCACCCATATTGGCACTTACCTCCACGTCCTTTCTTTGGTACCATTTTCCTTTCAACATGAACTCTTGATCCAACAAATCATGTTTTGGGTTGTATTCAGCTCTACAGAACAAAAATGGACAGAATCATGAAAAACTATAAACAAAGAAATGGGCAAACACATTGACAGGTATCCAGTCATCAAAAATTGTAATTTCCTTGGCATGCATCCCATTGAGCTTAGATAACTGGTGTATAGCAATATAGTCTAGATGTTTTCAATTCAGCTTAATGTCAGATAAAAAAGTGCAGTGCATAAATGCATCACACTAAAGCATGCAACATCAATTAATGCCTTCTTGTTCTTAAAGAGTCCAATGAAACCTTTTTTTTTCCTTTTGCTTCTGGAGAATCAATTATTGAATAATGCAAATAAAAACATGTGTGGAGCCTACATTTCCGAAAAAAAATATCAAACACGCCTCAGCTTATAAGAGGATGCATCGGATATACAGGATGTCTTTGATGACTGGACTTAATAATGGATGTTTGACTTTGATAGACATTTAAGCAATAAATAGTTCAGTGTCTGTGAATTTAGGAACCTTATTCGATTCTCATCGAAATTGTTCAGCATCTAGCATCAATTGTTTCCAAGTCAACTGCCAATTTAATAACCCCCAGAAAGTTCATTTTGCTGTCTATATTTTCACTCAGTATCACGTGAAATACGCAAAAGTGGAAAAACTACGTAAACAAAGCAAGAGAACTAAAAGGTTCTGATCCTCAGATGCCAACCCTATCAAAACAACTACTGAAATTTAACACATTTGACTTTCAAAAGAATATGAAAAAAAGTAACAATATATACTATCTGCTATGCACCATAATATGATTTCGTTTACAAAAATGAAAAACTACCTGATACAATACATAGCTTGGAATCTAACGATCAAAATTGACTAATCAATATAGAGGATTTAAACACAAGAATACCACGTCCGTACAGAAAAAACAGAAATCAGCACAGAAAGAAAGATCTTGGATTCTGAACAAACCACACAAAGTAAAGAGTCGAAGCTATATCATTTGAATCCCAATAATAAATCAAAATCAAAAGCCCTTTTGGTTGCCAAGCAAACCGATAAAAGTAAAATCAAATTTGAATCTCATGGTGTCTGTTATCTTCATGACTGGACAAAAAAAAATCAAAATTAAGAACTTTCGAGAAAAGGGTTTCCAATTTTCATTCAAACCCAGATAGCAAAAACCGACAAGGATTCAAAACGAAAACTTTTCCCTTCCAAATTTCTAATCAACTAAAAAAACCAAAATCCAGATGGAAAATAATCAAATTTGAAGGGAAGAAGAGAAATCTATTACCTGGGTGGCCGTATAATAAAATTAACAAGTTGCTCCATTCGATCTCTCTTCTCTTGGTTTCTCTCTTGTGACTATTATAAATAATAATGTTCAAAACTTTTTTGTATTACAAAAAAAATTAGATAACAAAGAAAGAAAGGAGACAGAAAGCAATAAGAAGAGAACAAGGGGAAGACGGAACAGTCTATGTATATGTTTTCTGTTCTGAGAGTGTATCAGAAGATAGATGATTTATTCTTTGTTTCTAACAGACGAAAAAAACAGAAAAGAGAAGGAAGGAAGGAAGAAGAGTGCTTTGTTGTTTTTGTTGTTGTAAGTTGTTTTGTTTTGATTCTTCTATTCGGATTCCGGTGTAGTTGTTGTTCTGTTTCTGTCCTGTCCTGTTCTGTTTTCCCTTTCCATAAGAAACAAAAACATTGTTTTGTGCTTTTTATTTGTCTTTTGTCTTGTTTGGCTTCTGCAACTCGTGCCTGATGTCTCTCTTTGTACCAGGCTCTTCTCTCCATGCGTGTGTGAATTTAAAGCGTGGGACTTCCATCTGTATGGAGAAGCATGGAGGGTTTTATTTTTTTTTTACACAGTACAAAAAATTTAGTAAAGTAACACACTTAAAAAAAAATAATTCGAAAATTATCACATTTTAACAAATTACAAATAATATTTACAATTTATTTTGAATTATAGATGAGGTCTTTTTGATAGATGAAACACTTATAACTCACAGTAAAAATTGATTGATAGAGATTTATTAGATTATTATTTATTAAAACAAGTGTTTTAAACTGACACGATTGAATATTAATTTTAATACCCCAATAAATGCAACAAGAAACCAACTGATCATGCATGCTTGAGCATATATATTACACATGTTTGAATGACTTGTTTTTATTAGTATTGCTGCAATGCAGTTCTATTAAACTTTATGACAGTACTAAATAATTTTTGGGCTATTTTGAACTACAACTTGAGAGAGTCATGTTTGCATATCTATAGCAGAAATTATGCAAGGTATATCTAGAAAAAATAAATAAATTGTTAATTATTTATTATTTTTTAAATATATATTTTAAATTATTTGATTGCTAGAATTAACAATTCCATGACTTGGTTATTAAATTTGTAATACTCACTAGTTTGATAGTTACGCTACACTATGAGTTGAATATTATTGCTATTAAACTCAATTTAGTAGGTAATTGTAAATGAGTATAGATAGAATCTTAATTTTATTGTTTTTAGTAAAGAATATAATTAAATGTGTGGTGTTTGATTGAAATGTTTCAAACAGCTCTATAGAACTATTTTGTAAGATTGTATTGACTATTTTGGATAAAGCTATACATGTCTTCGGATTTTTCTAAGACGATAACGATATGATTGATTGGATATAATGGATTTTCCAATGCAATGATGACATTTGGTTGTATAATTCTTTAACGTTTGTTTGAAATTGTGGTAGCGGTTATAGTTTAAAGTATTTTTCACTTAGAAATACATTAAAATGATTTTTTTTATTTTTTAAAAATTATTTTTGAAATCAGCACATCAAAATAATTTGAAAACATAAAAAAATAATTTTTAATAAAAAATAATTTAATTTTAAGGGAACATGGCTTAACTACGTTCCCAAACAAAGCCAAAATCAGAATGTAATAGATAATTACAATTATAATATTGACTTATTATAGTAAAAGTAATATTAAGAAAAAACTATATAACAAACCATTAGACAATTAAGATAAACATGTAAGGACCTAACTGTAGAAATGTTTTAATCATAAGGACTAAATTATAATTTTTATAAAGTAGAAGGACCAATAAACTTTTAAATAAGAATGAGTTTGAAAATGAAAATAAAATATAAAAAAACAAAGAAATATCAAGCACAATTGGAATTTAACCTAGCTAGCACGTACCTGTTTTCTATTTTTGCAGGAAGACATTAAGAAAAATGGAATGAGTGGTAAAAAATAAAAATACAGTTCACCCGATATATTATGGATGTGGATAAGAATAATATTTTTAATGTCTTGCCCTTTAAAGAAAAAAACCTCATAGGCTAATGATTAAAGGTAAAAATATATCTGCCATTGGATTATTTTGGTATTTTAAAATTGACAGAATTGCACAGTAACATTACATTAATATCTTTAAGAGTAAGAAATTGTTAGGCTGTTATAGAGGGTCATTTTTGTATTTTTATGTAAAAATGCACAGTAAAGTCATCTATTTACTCTTATAATAATAATAATAATAATAAAAACTTTAACTTACAATGAGGGGCGTGTTTGTCTTTTCATTTAGATAAGCATAATAAAAGACTTAATTACCCTCGAAGTTTATGTTTTTATTCCTTGAATCAGAGGGTGTTATTGTTATTAGGTTGTTGGTTTTTTCATTATTAGTGGGTTAGGATAGGGACACTTTGATAATTTAATATATGAAAGTATATTAAAAAAATACATTGATGTGTGATGGGTACGCATCAGTCGCTCTATTATTTTTAAATGACGTGTGTAGCTAATTTAAGTGGCTAAAAATATTGTTATAGGACGACATCCAATTCATCTCGGTATTTCCTCCATGATTCAGCAACGCATGCACAAAAAAGAACTCTGATATGACATTAACAACCATTTTTTTCTTCTTATTTATTTTCTCTTTCTTTCTCGTTATTTATGTCCTGCCTCTAATTTATCAAATCAGAGGTGAATGAAAACTATTTTCAAAAAATATATTGCGTCAGCTATTTTGTTGTCTTTGGACGACGAGTATAGCTAATTTCAGTGGCCAAAAAAACCATTATGGGACACTGTCTGATTTGTCTCAGCGTTTCCTCCATAACCCAACAACACGTGTACCGAAAGGAACTTTAGTTTGTCGTTGATAACCATTTTTTTCTTCTTCTTTATTCTCTCTCTCTTCCTTGATGTTTATAGGCTGCCTCTTATTTCTTAAATCATCTCATCAACTTCTCTTTCTTTTCGATTTAATTCATGTTCTTTTGGTTATTACTTGTTTTATTTGAAATAATTTATAAAATTAGAATTTTGTTTCGATTTCATCCTCATTCAATTTTTTTCTTTGTCAAACTTGTCTTCATTCTTTTAATTCCTAATTATGTAATTACAGATAATTTTTAAAATTAATTTTTTTATATGATTTCACCCTCCATTTTTTCCTATTAGATTTTGTCCTCATTCTTTTTATTGTTGTTTTTTTTGCTTTGCAAAATTTTTTAGATTGCTATTTTTTTTTACCCGATTTCATTATTCGACATTAAATTGTTTTGAATTTGAGCTTCTTAATTAAGTCCATGTTTACGATTTCACAGGTTAGAAGTTTGGAAAATTAAGCCAACTTTAGGAGGTTAGCCCGAGATTGCTTTGGTTTTGTTTCATCAGTTTTTTAATTTACTATTTTTTTTTATTTTCATCCTTCAACATTTATTTAATTGGAGATTAGACTCTTTTTTTATCGACTTTCTACATTCTTTGTTTTATCCTTCATTTTTTTATTTGATTGAATTATTTCATGTCTTATTATTTGTTGTTCTTTTTTAATTCTTGAATTAAATAGAAATGGTTGATTGAATATAGTCGGATGCTCATTTCATTTTGTTTTGTTTGGCTTGCATTTCTAAGGCGTTGCTTTAGTAGCCCATGAGGCTTCTTTCAATATCATCATGCTTGGGTTTCGGGCTAGGCTAGAGCTTGAGTTTAGGTTTATTATAAATTAATATTTTGGGTTACAAAAGATTATGTTTTGCTAACTAAATTTGTACTTAGGCCTGGTCCATGAAGAATTATTTCTTTTAACCCATTATTTGTATAATTTAGCTCATGAGTTTTAATAGTCTCTTCCATAAGCATTTCTAATAAATGAATAACTTTTTCATCTTGAAAAAAATTTAGATTTATGATTTTTATGTTCAGAATTAATTTTTATTTTATGGTGGTTAATCTCTTGACTTTCAAAATCCACTATAAAAAAAAGAAGGTGAATGGAGATTTTTAGACAATGTTTTTTAAATCTTTAGACTCTCTTCCTTACCTTATATTTTAGTGTTTTATTATCTTTTTATGTTTTAATTTTCCTTTCTAATCTAGAGTTTATGTTTATCTTATTAAGAGATATTTGAGTTATATAATTTTTAGTTCAAATACCTTATTTAGAAGTGTATCTAAACCAATATTATAGTCTTGTTGGAATTTTGAGAGGCATATATATTATAATCATCTTAATTAGTTGCACAAGTGATAAATAATAAAACTTTAAGGATAAATGATCCTTCATTGACAATAATAAAAGTTTCATTACTTTAAAGTACTTCAACAAGTAACTAACTTTCTTTGTTTTAATTTAAACAAAGTTATTTTTATTATTAGTATGCATGTTAGGACTTTGATTTTATATCAATTATAAGTTTGAATAAATGTTTAAAATGTATGCTGATATTATTTTATTATATTTATCTTAAAAGCATGTGTGAATTATAGATTTAAAATTATATGTATTCTAAGTTTTTTTTTAATGTCTTGAATACTTTTATTATGATAAATTAAATATTATTAATGTACTCATATACAAACTCTCATTATAAAAAAAAAAAAAAAAAAACATGATCAAGACTCATTTATCTACACGGTAATATATAAATGTGTTTTACTTGAAAAAACATTATTTTTTCTTAATGTTTTTCAAGCTAAATACAATTTGAAACGCTTAGAAAAACGTAACTAAATCAATGATCAATACAAATTAATTTTATGACAACATATATATGTGTTTACAGAACTAATTAAGTTGCCAGGCATCCAATTGAAGGCTTAATCAAACTCTTGCTTCCAGGCTCTTCTGTCGTGCGACCATATCTACAACTCAAACATGGGTAGCAACAGTGCACAATAATTGAGTTCCACTCACAATTATTGTCACCACTTCTAGAGTACGCTGTTCATCAACATTAACATCCAGTACCATGCTCTATTAGAAATTAATTAACACTTTCCCTCGAAACTTGTTAATAATCACATGATATGAAAAATTAATGTACTGTTTTTTCTTTGGCTTTTTTAGATCATGGAAGAATGAAAGTAAACTAGCATAAATGATAAGGGATTTGAAATAAGATATGAGTAGGTTTGGAGTTCAATTTCCACTTTTGAAAAGTTTGTCTAAATAATTTCTGTGAACCATCAGGGATGATGGGCTCTCGTCGATCAAAGGATTGGCGTGATCTAGCGCAGCCAATCCAAGTTATGGAGGACTAGTTATGGGGGCTCTAAGGGATTGACAGATACCCCATTGCTTGTAATACACACTTGCACATAACAAGGAAAAAGAACAATGAACATACCAAGACTGAATCTGTCCAGCCTATGTTGATCTCTTTGCATGCGAATCTGCAATGCACATTGAGAAAAGGCTTGGTAAGTTTGCATACACCAACTTGAAATAATTGAAATTGGATATGAGTTTGAAAGTAAAAAAAAAGAGAAGGAAGATTCTAAGGACAGAGAAAGAGAGAGAGAGCGTAAGCATCAACCCCATGGCTAGAAGGGTGAGTGACGATGATGCAAGAGAAGACGCATATGTTGCGTGTATGCTTGGAGCATTCCAGAGAAAAAGATTATAGAGTCCAGTAATAGAGGAGGTGAAGCCCACAACGCCAGCAAGAAGGGAGAGAATGATGAAGAAACCTGTTGCCAAATTTCCCATTGGGAAGTATATTGGAAATATGCGAGCTGGAATTGTCAAAATAGCCGCTGCATATACATTCACACATGGTAAAGCATGCATGCATAAGTCAGTAATTGCTTGAAAAAATCAATCCTTGAGTGAACATATATATGCCTGCAATGAATCTGATTCACCTGATTCACGAGATCTTACAATTCCATGATTTATAATCCATGAACTGATTATTATCATGAAAAAATACAGCCCCATATTAAGGATTAAGAGCATGAAGGCAGTGGGTTTGCTTGCTCCGGAAGCCATGGCCTAATGGTAGGCTCAAAACCAGGAAGAGAAAATCTGTCACCCTTGTGACGCTAAGAAGATCAGATCAGTTTACTTAATAAACAACTGTTGGTCCTGCCAGATTCAGGTCTTTCTTTACTTTCATTATGAAATGGCGTTGTCTTGATTTTGAAGAAATGCCTTCAATTCCTTACCCTAATTAGTCCTTTCCATGGGCTTGCCTCATTGAATGGGAAGGAATCAACCTGAGTCTTGAAGCGGGGCTTGTCGGTTTGTTCAGTACTGCAGGGCTTTGCTTTTGCTTGGAATAATATACTTTTCCTTTATCAGCAGATAAACAAGGAATAAAGTTTCCTGGAATCCTGTATCTATCTCTAGTTCCACAAAATTAGTAAATTCAAACAAAAACACTACAAATTTTTTTTCCGATATATTATGATAACATTTACCTACATAATTTTTTTTATCTATATTCATCAGTAAACATTGATAAAAAAATTCTCTTGATATATATCGAGAGAATTGCAGTGGGAAAATAAAAAATGAAAAAAATAAATCAAACAATACAATGATGTGTAACTTTTTACAAGCGGCATTACCAATGAAATTAACCTAACGGTAAAGTAAGTTCGTAAATATACAAACGGAAAAATTTCCTCGATATATACCAAGAGAATTACAGAGAGTATTACAGTGGGATTAACAAAAAGCAAATAATACGGTAACGCGACATATTTAACGACTGAATGACCGACAAAATTACTGAAGCAATAATTTTATCAGTAATGTCGTCGATAATATTTAATTTATGACCTGGTGATCAACCCTCCTCTCCCCCTCCCTCATTTCTCCTTCTTTCTTATACATTTTTTTCTGCAACAACTAGCCACCCTCCCCCCAATCTCAGCACAATTCAACCTCCCATAACAAATTCAGCCACCACAACACTCAGTTTATCAGCACTCGTATTTTGGTTCAAATCTTATTGAGGATTCTACATTTTAGGTAACCAAATCTACCTTTTTTTTATTTGAACTCATTTTTAAAACGTTAATTTTTTACATATTTTTGTAGTATATATATTTTGTTTGGGTGTTTACTTGTTTTATAGTTTTTTGTCATACAAATTTATTGTATGGATTTGTAATTTGTACATGTTAGGGTTTGTTTTAGATTTTGTAAAATTGTATTTGTTTGTAAACTGTTGAAACTTATGTTGAATTTTTAACTTAGGTGTTTTGTGATGAAATAAATAATGGCTTATTTAATTAGTCCACTTTATATTTTGTCAATTTTATTTCCGAGTTGAAATCTTTAGTAAATTTGTAGAAATTTAAATTTATGTAGATAATTGATAATGAATTAAGAGTACTATTAAAATATATTGAATAAACTTGAGCTAAATTAATATTTTTGCAAATACATTTAGTTCATGAATGTATAGAGATTCACCCCAAGGGTTATGGAGGATGAATTATGGTAATGGGGTTCATGGTTTTATTAATTGCACACTATCTAATTCGAAAAATATTAGTGGAATGAGTATTAGATTTCTATGCAAGAGATGTAAGAATAAAAAGTTTATCAATCTAGATGTTGTAATGATGCATCTTCTACGAAAAAGGTTTATTGAGAAATACTTGTGTTAGTATGCACACGAAGAACCATATGTTCCTTACGATAATATGATAGAAAGAACGGTTAGGTCAACTTTTAGTTCTAATAATGTGTATGGAGTTGTAGATGACAATAGTAATCCTTTAAGAATATGGTTATAGATGCGATGAGAATGATTCAGGGTCTTGTCAGTTAATGTCCAATCATAGAACCCAATGCAGACACAACCAAGGTTTTTAATCTTTTAAAAGATTCTAAGGAACCATTATAGGATGGTTTCACAAATCACAGTAAATTATTGGTCTTTGCACATGCGTTCACCATCAAGTCAGATCATGGGTTGAGTGAGACTGATCATGAAAGAATTGTTGAATGGGCGAAAAGCATTTTACATGAAGGGAACATGCTGAAAGAGAACTTTTATGTTGCTAAGTCCATGATGAAACCTCTCGGTCTATGATACTAAAAAACTGACATGTGTCCAAACTTTTACATGTTATACTACTTTGAAAATACAAAGTTGACCGAGTATAAAACATATAGTCATTCTCATTATAAACCCATGATTGGCAGGGAAGGACTCTTGTTGCATACAAAAAACTTAGATACCTCCCAATCACACCTAGACTACAGAGGTTATTCATGTCACCAAAGACTGTTGAGCACATGACATGACACCAATCACATGATGTGGTGGATGGAGTGATGGTGTACCCTTCTAATGGTGATGCATGGAAACACTTTAATGATGTACATTCTTAGTTTTCAGCAGAATTAAGGAATGTGTGTCTTGGGTTATGTACTGATGGATTCAATCCATTCGAATCATTTGATGCTTCTTATTCATATTAGCTGGTTATACTCATGGTGTATAACTTGCCACTAGGAATGTGTATGAGACCAGAATTCATGTTTTTTTATCTATGATCATACCGGGTTTTAATAGCCTGGGTTGGAATATCGATGTTTGTCTTCGACCATTGATTGATGAGTTGAAACACTTATGGTCATCGAGGGCTTTGATTTATGACGCATCGAAAAAACATAATTTTCTGATGAAGACAACTTTAATGTGGATTATCAATAATTTTCTAGCTTATGGAATGGTTTTTGGTTGAAGCACGCATGAAAAATTAGCATGTTCATAATTTATAGAAATTAACAAGGCATTCACACTAACAAACAACAGTAAATCATCTTTTTTTTACCGTCATTGATGATTTTTGTTAGTAGATCACATGTTCAGAAAGAATAGAAAAGACTTTTTTGTTGGCAGAGTTGAAAGGGATGTTGCACTACCGCTTCTTTGGGGTGAAGAATTGTATGACATGGCGTCGGAATACAATGACATTGTGTTTGGTTTTCAATCTAATAAACAAAAGTTTTATGGTTTTGGTTTGACCCACAATTGGGTAATGCAAAGTATTTTCTAGGAGCTTTCTTATTGGAAAACCAATCTCCTCTGTCATATCATTGATGTCATACATATAGAAAGGAACATGTTTGAGAACATTTTTAACACGGTTATGGAAGTGAAGGGGAAGACAAAGGAAAACATCAAGGTTAGAATGGATATAACTTTATTTTGTCACCATAAAAATATGGAGTCGGTTTATATTGGGTCACATGTCACAAATTCCAAAGCCAGCTTCATCTTAGACAAGAATGCACAGTTACTTGTCTACCAATGGCTTAAAAATCTGTGTTTTTCTGATGGATATGCCTCGAACATATCAAGGTTGGTGAATTAGAAGGATTGCAGATTGTATGGAATGAAGAGCCATGATTGTCACGTGTTTATGCAAACACTCATTCCATTAGCTTATTAAGATTTATTATTAAAGATGATATAAGATGCACTTATGGAGATAAATCACTTCTTTAGAGATATATGCTCCAATAAGTTGCAGACACAATACATGAAAAGGCTTGAAAAGAATATTGTCTAGACAATATGCAAACTTGAGATGATATTTTCTCCATCGTTTCTCGACTCGATGGAGCATATATCCTTATATTTACCATTTGAGGCAAAAGTTGGAGGTCTAGTCCATTATAGATGAACGTATCTATTTGAAGGATTAGAGATTACACATGCATTGTAATTAAATTTTTATTGTCTTTCTTTGCATATTTTAAAACATTCATTTAATTCCATGGAGGTACTTGTTCAACCTTGAGAGAAAATTAAAAAAACAAAACACATATTGAGACTTCAATATGTGAGGCCTATATTAATGAAGAGATTTTAACATTTATCTCATACTATTTTGAGCTTCAATTGAGAATGAGAATCAACCACATTCCAAGGTATGATGGTGGTGAGAAAATGCTTTTGTGTGGGAACTTATCAATATTCTCTCATCCTTAATGACTCATATGAAAAACATATTGTGAGGGGAAGATATTTGTTAGAAATATAATATTTTTATTGATGTTAATGCTGAGGAGTTGAATGATGTCAGCAGACATACACAAGTCAATGAAAATGATAGAAACAAAATCAACGTAGAAGATTGCGATGGAGATAAGGAGAGTCAATTGACGAAGTAGAAGATAATTCTGATTAATTTATACAACACAAATGTGTAATGTCATAAACTATAATATAAAATTTACAGATGAAATTTACCTCAATGTAATGACAATGATGTTAATTTATTATTGAATAACAAGGAAATATTTATTTTATTATTATGACGTGCACTGGAGTTATTGTGTTGTGTGTGCAGTTATAAATTTAAGCATTTGCATTATGAATATATAAGAAATACAAATACAATTTGGCATGAGATAATGTTTTACATCGATGGAAATACCGACAAGCTGTACATTACATACAAGTATACAAAAAAAATGTGTTTATCGATATATTCCAATGACTGTGAGAATTGTTCCCCTTCTCTTTGACACTATTTATGATGTTCATTACATAAGGTATACTGACGGAATGTGTTTGTCTGTATGTTCCAGTGACTATGAAAACTATTCACTTCTCAATGCGCTAATAATTAAGATTCTTTCTTTTGACTATTCACTTTTTCTCCAACAGCATCATCGATAGAATGAAAAGTCATCGGTAATATTTAAAGGGCTTTCTAAAAATTTTCATTTGACTTTACAGATGAAATCATCGTCAGTAATTCTGTTGGTAAAATTAAATTAAAAAACAAGAATCAGATTAGACGAGGCTTCACCTTTTTCTCTCTCAAAGTCATTTCTCTCTCTTTATCTTCTCTTCTCTATTTTCTTCTTAATCGAAATCAAACATTCACTTCTCTTATCATTCTCAAGTATGATGTCTTTCTTTATTTTTCTTCTTGTTTTTCTTTTTTTGAGTTTATTAACAATCTCTTTTGTTTTAATTATCAGCCGAAATTAAGAATGTCATTAAGGTAATAATTTTTCATTCATTTTTCTTCCTTTTTTATGTGTTTTTTTTTTTTTTGCATTATTTTTGTTTTTTTTCTTCATTTTTGTTCAATTTTGTGTTCTTAACAATTTTATGAATTAATAAATGTGTTGAATTTTAGTTGTTATAGGAATAATTTTTGCATTATTTTGTTGAATTTTAGTTATTGTTTTTCAAATTTGTTGTTCAATTTCAATTAAATATGTAGAATTTATTTTAATTATTATTTTGAATTTTTGAAAATTAAAAAAAATTTAAAATCATGGTTAAAAATATTATCACGTAAAAAAAATTTCTATGAAATTGAATTATGCTAAATTGTTAGAAGAAATTGAATAAAATCAATCAGTTTGTGGGTTGTCTCCCATATAGGGGGTGCTGACAATTTTTTCTTTTAAAAAATATGAATTGTTAATTTTTTTTTATTTATTAATTTATGTAGATGTTTAGAGGAAAGTATATTACATGTCGCGAGGATAGAATCGTTGCTAGTTCTTTTAACATCGATGCTGACGACCACGAGTCATTAGGTGTTGACCAAGAATAGGCACTTGAGGCACAAACATCGACTTATGACGCAGGCTCGTCGAGTGTGATGCCACAATGTCGTGGGGGGTCCCTTCACAACAGGATCCATTTACCTGCAAGTATGAGGCCTAGTGGAAGGACGACCTTTCTATATAAGTTTGTTTTGCTTTCACAATGACATGTTTAATAATTTTTGAAAAAATAATTTTGTTTAACGAATGAAATTTTAGGTTTACAAACATTGAGGCTGTAAGAACAATAAAACTAGATTTTAAATTGTTGATGGAAATCTCATTATTTAAATGGAGTCAGGTTTCCAAACACCTTGAATGGAAATGCAGGTCGATATATGTTTTTCAAGTTTCAATGTTAATATTAACTTAAATATTTTCTTATGTTAATTTTGTTAATTTAAGGTAAATTTGAATGGGAGAGAGTTGATAATAATGTTGCGAGAAGAGTTTGGGAGAATCACGTTGCAATTAGGTAAGATTCAATTTAGGACAATTTTTTTATTTCAAATATGAAGATTTTATTTTTTATTTACTAATAGATAATTAATTCGTACCATATAGGTTGTGTGATTTTGGTATGAGGCGTAAAAAAAAGCCAAAAAATATGCATAAGAAAGAAAGCTTCCAAGCTAGAATGACATAATGGCGTGGAAGGATTTCAGACTGTCGTACATGATTGTATGAGTGGAATAAATTTAACACGTGATGTCCGCGTGTTTCACGTAATGGTCATAGTCTAGTATGGAAAATCAGAATCGGCGTGTTCATGGTTACATTACAACGCACATCGACGGCTTCGTTCTATTTATTTCACATGCGGAGCATATGGTAGGAATGTTTTTTCTTAGATCCATTTTTTTATTAGTTGTTTTTTATAAATATATTTATTTGATAAAATTTTTATCTTGCAGACTACGATTATTGGACATGAGCCAAGCCCGATGAAGCTTTTTATTGAAACACATGTGCAAAGTGATGACCGCCAAAAAGGGGTGCAGCTGTTCGTGGATAGTCGAGCTCAACACTTTGTGGTATGTTGGTTTTCAGCCATTTTGTTCCTTAAGTTATTATTTCCATGAATTTTATTTTCTTTCTAGGATACATATAACAACCGATTAAAAAAGAGATATATAGAAGATCTTTCACTACAAGATTTCATAGTTTTACCGACGAAAATATTCCGTTGGTGTGTGATTAGAAGTTCGTCGGCGATTTATTTACCGATATCTTCACCAACAGATTCAATCCGTCGACTTTCCCTTCATCAGTGATTCCCCATTTCGTCGCTATATCGGTTGGAAAAACAAAAAAACCATTTGCCGATGGTTTTACAGACGGAATTTGCGCGCCAAAAAAAAAGTTTCCCACTTGAAATAAACCGATGGATTTTTATTTCATCAGTGATATCGTGATTTACCGACGGCTACGTACCTTCGGTAAATTTGTCGGTGAGTGTTTGAAATACCGACCAAAAATATCTGTCTGTGAATTCGTCGGTAAGTGTGGCAGCTGCTGTCAAATGCTGACGGATTAAGTCCGTCGGTAAAGCTATCGATGAGTGTTTGATATACCGACCAAATATATCTGTTTGTAAATGCGTCGTTGAATGCTTCTGTTAGATGCCGACGAATTCATTCCGTCGATAAAACCCTTGGTATTAGTTTTTTTCTAAATTTGTTTTTAAAAAATTATTTAGAATATATAATATAAAATTATATAAATTAATGGTAATAAAAACCAATTATGCAAATAAAATTTATATTAAACATCAAAAACAAAAAATCAAAGTTAAATAATATTCATTACAAACTGAATGTGTTTCAAAACAAAATATTAAATGAAGTTTTAAAGGTAAATAATATTTATTACAAATTAATATAAAGGTGGAGCTGGAGGAGGAGGAGGAGATCCTGGAGGAGGAAGCTGGTGGTTATACGGCCAAAAAGGATTAGGCGCACATGTTCCACTCTGTGTTGCCATGTTCATGACGATTTCACGAAGCTGTTTATAAGCCGTTTTTTGTTGTTCAGACTCCGCTCTTTGTTGTGCTTGAGATGCTTTGATTTGTTCAGACTCCGCTTTTTGTTATGCATGAGACGCTTTGAGTTGTGTGTAATCCGCTGATAGGTGATCGTATTTTTTGGTGAGCTGAGCCGTGTGTTGTTGCAAGGCCACGAACTCCTTAGATTAGGAGCTCGATATTGATTGGGAGCTCTCAACGATTGAAACACTATGGGTCGACCACAAGTTGTCGGCCATAGTGTTGGAGAGCCCATAAACCTGATTTTTATCGGGTTCACGTGACGATCCAACCTCCATCCACAAATCCAGATCGAATTCCGGATGGGTCAAAATATCGTCCCCGTATCTCTTCCTCAACCGATTATTATAGGTCTCCTGAAAATAAAAAAAAGTAATCATCATATTCAATTCAATAAACATAATAACTTACAAAATAAAATGGTTGAACAAACATACCACGAAATGTTGAGCATGATTATCAACGAACTGTTGCGCTTCCTTTTGGCGGTCTTGACTCCGCACGTGCGTCTCCACAAACAGCTCCATCGGGCTCGGCTCACGTCCAAGAGACGTAGCCTATAATGAAAAAAGATTTATTAACAACAACTTAATTTAAAGATATATTTTATTTAAATTAATCTTATCATCTGTTTCGCATGTGCAGCAAACGGGACGGAGCCGCAGTGTGCGTTGTCACCGAGCCATGAATTGGCCGATTCTGGTTGCCAGCACCGGACTGTGAGCATCGTGTGAACCGCTCAGACGTCACGTGCTTAAGATAGTGCAGCCATATATCTTCCGGGATGTATATTGGTTTGAAATCCCTCCAAACCGCAACATCGTTCTAGCCTTAGAAACCCCTATCTTTCGCGGGTTTTTTTGTCCTTTTTTGTGATTCATACCAAAAATCACGTAACCTACTTCACGCAACTAAAAATTACATTTCGAAACATAAATTTTTGTCTAAAAAAAATCTTGTATTGTTATTCTCACTATCCCAGCAGAATTTGTTCTGTGTATAAATAATTAATTTTATATAAAAATAATAATTTATTTACAATTATTTTAATAAGCTGAAAATTATAAATTAACACCAACCTCAAACTTGTCAAACAATGCATTGATTTGAGGCATCCATTCAGGATGCCTGGATATCTGACTCCATTGAAATAATGGAATCTCCATCGACAATTTAAACGCCGATGATATTACTCGGGTAGCTTCAATGTTTGTGAACCTGAAAATAAATGAAATAAATTTAATAGTGATTACTTCATAAATTATGTTGTAATTTTTTTTAAAAAAAAAAACTAAAACCTTAACAAACTTACATTGAAAGATCGTCCTTTCACTGTGCCTCGTACTTGCGGGTAAACTGATTCCGCTGCGAAGGCACGCCGACTCTGCGCTGTGAAGTAGCGCTGGAAGATGCAATATCGATTGACAGCGCAGGTGGTGTAGGTGCCTCTTCTTGAGAGGCACTTAAGGAAATATCATTCTTGCTGCTAGATGAACTAGCTGCGACCATACATGAGCGACCGGGTCTGGTTTTCATTCTCCGCATCTACACAATTCTATACAAATAATTATATAATTAAATTCAAATGTTAAAAAAAAAAATTTGACAGCACCTCCCCTATACTGGATACTATCCAAATCCACAAACCTGCACATATTAACAATAGCCACAACCAATTGACCCAATCTATACTAATTATTCCAACATATTCAATTATTAATCCTCAGGTAAATTCAACATTAAGAATTACAATTCAACAAATTATTCAATAATTATGCCAATACAACAATAAAATATATTCAATAAGTAAATAAAAACTCTAGACTAACAATTAAAATTAATATGGAAAAAAATTAAACATAAATCATGCAATAATAGAGTAAAATTAACAATTATTCCAAAATATTCAATTACTAATACTAAGGTAAATTCAACATTAACAATAAATATTCAACAAATTAACTAATAATAATTATGCCAATACAACAATAAAAAATATTCAATAAATTAAAAAACAAACTATAGACTTTAGGAATGAAATATGCTTACTTTAATAATGTGTTGAATTCAATACTTTATCTACATTACAAAAAATACACCAAAATAAAAAACATAACAAAAAAAAAGCCCTTAAAGTAAAATAAAATAGAAGAAACACATACCTTTTAAACTGATGAAGATTCACAAGAAAACTTGCTAGAGATTGCAGGTGAAAGCTTTGAAGAATGGAGAGGAAAAGAATCGAAATTTAAGGTGAAAAACTAAGGAGAAGAAAAAATGAATTGAAGGGGCGGTCGCAGGAACTTATGTGACAGTTTTACCGACGGATATAAAATTAATTATTATTTTAATTTATTCCGTCGGTGAAGTGTCAAAAATCTGTCGGTAATTTTTGAATTTCGCACCAAAATTTTTAATGACCCTCCATATTTTTTCGTGGTTCGTCGGTAATTCCGTCGGCAAGATGACGCGGTCAAAGATGCATTTAATGCACAACCTTTTGGAATTCGCACAGTCCGTTAGTAATTTTTTTCGGTAAAATTGACCCGCCGATAACTTACCTACGGACTTATATCTGTTGGTATTGACGTCGGTAATTGTGGCATTTCAAGTAATTATTTTTGAACTCTCTGTGAAATGCCAACGGACTTAATCCGTCGGTATGGACGTCGGTGATTGTGGCATTTCAAGTAATGCCGACGGACTTATTCCGTTGGTATGGACGTCGATGATTGTGGCATTTCAAGTAATTATTTCATGTTACAAAATATATCATCCATGATCTATAATTATTTCAATTAATTATTTCATGATTGTGGCATTTCAAGTAATTATTTCAAGTAATAAATATTTCGTGTTACAAAATATATCATCCATAATCTAATTTACATGAAAAAAAGGTTTTACATAGGGCTTTATTTTTATTGTTAGTCAGAATTTTCTTCTTCTTCGTCATCAATTGAATTGTCATCACCTTCATCGCAATCTTCATTATGAATATCATAACCATATTGAAGATTGGACATTAACTGACATTAGATTCTTCATTTACGATTGGACATTGACTGATATTACCTTGTTTCATTCTCATTGCATCCATAACCATATTTCTGTAAGGATTAGTGTTGTCATTTGCCGCTTTATACACGTTGCTAGCACTAGAAGTAGACCCAACCACCGTTTCTCCCATTCTCCTCTTACTAACAAATACTTCTCCATGTGCATACCAACACTGATAATTCTCCATAAACCCTTTGTGTAGAAGATGCATCATTACAACATCTGGATGCAAATATTTTTTATTTTGACACTTCTTGTATTGACATCTAATACCGCCTCCCGTAAATTTCTGGGAATAGATGTTGCGAAATTAATAAAACCCTGAACCCCGTTACAATAATCAATCATCCACAATTCTTGGGGTAAATCTCGATACATCCATGAACGATCATCCATGACTTATATCGAACCTCTATAAAATTATGATGACATCATGTATTAATTAACTAAGTTAGGTAAATAAACTTGCAAAAATATTACTTTACCACTCCAACAAACCAATCACAACTTCTCATAAATATTAAATATTCATTATCATTTATCAACGTCCACACAAATTAATATATATAAATTTACAAAAATTACCACTCCGCAATACCATTGATAAAATTTTAAACGGACCCATTAAGCAAGCTATTAATTATTTCAAAACAACACATGTAATTCGGTAGTTCCATAAAATTTTAACAATTTACAAACAAATACGATCTTACAAAATCTAAAACAAACCATAATAGGTATAGAATTATACATTCATATACTACAAGTTTGTTTGAGAAATAACAATAAAACATGTACATCTACAAACAAAATACATATACTAAAAAAACAATAAATTTGACATTTAATTAAATGTTAAAATTTAAAAAGAAAGAATTACTTACAAAAATTGATAAAATCCATCGGTAAATCAGAACACGGATGCTGTGACCACAAAACTTTAAGAAATATAACTTGTTGTGCTGAGATGAGGGAGATTTTTGTTTGGGGGGGAGGGGGGCTGGTTGTTTGCAGATAGGGAGAGTTGGGATTAGGAAGAAGAAGGAGAAATAGAGGAGGAGAGGGTTGATAGAGAGTACATATATTAACTTTTTCCGACGGTTTCACCGACGGCTTTTCCGTCAATGATGCTGTCGGTGATTCTGATGAAAAAATCGACACATCACCGTATGGATCTGGCATTTTGAATCCCTCGGTGATTCCATCGACATTTTAAATGGTGAACTGGTCATGTCACTGTACGAGCTGTCGTTTTGAATCCGTCGGTGATTCCGGCGGTAAAAATAACCCAGCCAAAACCTCCACGTCAGCGATCCGCTTTTTTTTTTAATTCGAAAACTTTTCCGTTCGTAATTAGTCGGTAACTACCAACGGAAAGTGTTCGTCAGTAGTTAGTGACTGAATTACGGACAAAAAAGTTTATGTCAGTAATTTCAACCTCAAATTATCAACAGAAGAATTCCGTCGGTAAATCCGTTGCTATTTAGCGAATTTCTGGTAGTGTTTTGACTTATCTAGATCTCGATCCAATTTGTGGTTGGAGATAGGATCGTCTAGTGGACCAAATAGAAATCAAGTGTATGGACTCTCTAACACGAGAACTTGTGGACGACCAGTAGTGTTTTGACCATTGGATGCTCATAATCGATTCCAAACACTAGAACTCTGGAGTTTGCGGCGATATTAGACCAACGAGTACAAGCTTGGACGACCCATCTTAATGAAAAACATGAACGACTGACTGCTGATTATGAAGAACTCTACCAATTAGTAATGAAGATGAGATCACAGATGGGTGGTGCATATGCGCCCCTTAATTGGCCCTACGATCCGGCGACAACCAACCTCCTCCTCCAGCGCTGCCTTTATTTCAGATTTATTATATTTGAACGTACAAATGTTTAAATTTGTAATAAATAATTGATTTTAATTATTTTTTAACTTCTATTCAATATATTTTTTAAAATAAATATTTTAAAAATATTACTAACGAGATTATTGATAGAACAACTCCTTCAGTATATTTTAGAGAGAGTTGAAAAAGAATTACTGCAAAAATCACTGCTGCTGTTAACAACTGATAAAATTATAGATGATATTATGTCGATGATATGTTATATTTATCGATGAATATATCGATAGACAAATAAAAACATCAATGGCATTACATATGGTTTTTCTATCGGTGACATGTTAAATTTACCGATGGAGATACAAACAAAATGAAGTGGATATATTTTTTTTAACATGCTTTGTCCATCTGTAAATCCATCAGTATATTTATTATCGATAAATCATAAATTATAAATGAGAGTTTTTTCAATTAACAATTTTTGTCCATAAGTTTATCGGAAATATATATACCAATAGATTATGAATATAAATACCAATAAAAATTTATTTCGATAAAACTAGTAAATATAATAGTGTTAGATTGATGGAAGGGAGTCACCAGGCATCACTTTAACTGGACAAAATTAATTTTTCTGCGCGTATTTTCCTACACGCCCAGCAAACAAAGAAAAAGAAGATTTTTCATACTTCCAGCTTGACTGCTATAGCAGATACGTATAAATGGTTCTCCATCTCTCTTCTGCACTCTTTCTGCACACGCGTGTGTTCCTGTTCGTTCAATTGAAGGCATGGGAAAGAATTTAGACAAGATTTATCATAGCATTAGGACAATTTCTGGCAGCCGAAAAGAAGCAAAATAAGAACCAACTTATCGGGTAGATCTTATCAGCTCATAGAAATGAGATATTTGGTACTTTCCCCACAGGAAATAAATCAAGAACTCAATTTGACAGTGCCAGATAAAGCTGCCCATAATCTCCGATCAGCTGCAGGGAAAGGTTCAAAACGTGGATGGTTTGAGCGTCAAAACAAATTACTCGTTACTTGAAACTGATCATGAAGACCCTTTTCATCCACGGGATGTCTTCAATCCAAGAGGCCATTTTACAATCCTGGGCACGAACACCCATCCACATCAGGAACTTTATTTACAAGGATCTGTCCAGAAGAAATAAGAGAAAAGTTTCCCAGGCGCAGCCGGCCTATCAAGTGGAACAGGATGTTTATGATAATTGTGGCCTCATTTAAATTGATTGAAGCCAAATTGCTCTCTCTCTCTCTCTCTCTCTCTCTATATATATATATATATATATATATATATATATATGGATGATCCATTGGTCTTGCTGTGAAGCAAATAGGACTAGAGGTGTAAAACTAATTCACTTTGAAAAGGGAGAAGTTTACGCATCCACTACTTTATATTAAAATTGTAATTTAATATGAGAGAATAAAGGGAGAAGTTTCAAGCTCTTTAACAGTTCAATTAATTAAAATTGTAATTTAATGTTTTTTTTCATAAGAAAAAATTTAAATTGCAAACTAATAAGTTGATATATATATGCTCAATAAAATAAATTGAAAATTATATTATATGTTCTAGTAAATTCTAATAAATATATTGATTGAAATTAAATACCGAATATTTTCGATTAAAATCAAATATTAAGTTGAAAAGTTAATATAAAAATACCTATCAAAATACTTGATCTAGAAATTCTTTTAATTTAACTATATAATAATAAATTTTTTTTGTTAGAAAATAAATAATTTAAATTTCATTGAGAAAAATTATAGTATAATTCCTTATTTTCTTATTAATATATTTTTTTAAAAAACAAAAAAACCTTTTCTTTTTATCATGGTTCTTAATTTGATAAGTAACAAAAGGAATTATATATATATATATATATATATATATATATATATATATATATATATATATTTTTTTTTTAAATATTAATAATCAAATTACTATCAAAATCACACATATCATACTAATACATAATTATTCATAACACAATTCATAATGTTATTAAAATATTTTTTAATATTTAAAAAAAACAACACAATTTTTTTTATTAGAAGCACATTTTTCTAATAAAAAAATGATTAAAATAAAAACTTGTTAAAAATTAAGCAATTTAAAATAATAAAAAAATATATTTTTTGAATAAATTCAATTTCTTTATTAACATATAGTGAAGGTATGCCATGTAAAAAAATATTTAATGATTGTCAAATAAGTTTAAAATATATATATTAAAATAATATATGCAATTGAAATCTAAAAAAAAATAGTAAATGTAATAAAATTATATCCAAAATTTATTTAAAAAAATTTAAAACAAAATTTCCAATTTAAATAATCATGTTCAAATTCTTTTTTTATTATTTACGCTAGAGAGAGAGAGAGAGAAGTGAAGATAACGCAGAGAATAAAAAGAGATTGTGGTCTTATTTATCTGATAAACTCCATTCTCCCCTTCTATCTTTGTATTTCTCTCTCTAGCATAAATAAAAATACAATCTTTCTGTCTCACTACTAATAAAACTCATTTTTTTTTTTCTAGTTTGAAGATGATCTGAGCTTCTCCATTGGATTTGCAATAACACCCACTTTTTTTTTTAGTTGTGTAATTATGATTTGTTTTAAGCTTATTTGTTGGGTGTGTGTTTTGATAGTGTCAGTCTCTTGGACTCTTTGAATTTTGCCCATGGTGTCTGTCGAATGATTGAATCTATGGGGATTCTTGAGCAGATGAAATAATAGGATATGGGTATGATTTAATATTTGTGTTTTGCATTTTCTTTCAATCTAATTTGATTCGTGGGTTTTTCATGTTTGGTGATTTGGTTAATTGGGTTCTAATTTGTTTCATGCTTTTATTAGTGAGTAGTTTTGATTTTGAGTTCGATAAATTGCTGTGATTATTGCATGATCTGGGGATTAAAACAAAAACACACTTTCTTTATCTGGGGATTTTAGTTTAATTTGATTTATGGGTTTTTCTTATAATTAGGTTTTAATTTGTTTCATGCTTTTATTAATAAGTAGTTTTGATTTTGGTTTGATGAATTGCTGGGATTATTTCCTGATCCGGGGGATTAAAAGAAAAGGACACCTGTTTGATCTTGGGGAGTAAAATAAAAAGACACCTGTTTGAATGGGAGGTAGTCAAGCACCATCACAAACCCCAGATCTTTTTAGTAGAGAAGGTAATTGTCCAGTTTTAGAATCTGGGACCTGCGTGAAATAACATATAGTTCTGGTATTGTTCTGGGACGCTGGTGAACTTGAGAGCCTTTTTGGGCCTTTTAGGGTTTTGTTTCGTCATGAACTCACGGGGCCCATGGGGAGGGCATCCTTTTCCTGTTTAAAAACGAGATACTCAAGATGAGCAGATTGCAGTGATCTGGAGAGAAACAATGAGAGCGACCTTTGTAGATGAGATGATTGGGCGAAAAGCCTTTTTAGGGCTTCTGCAGCCGCTTTTCACCTTCAACAACAAATGAGTATTGCAAACTTTCCTGTTTTTATTTTTACTGTTCAATCTTCCAGTTCCAACCCTAAGTTGCACTGCTTCTGCATCTAGCATTAGATTTAGGTGTTTTTTTTTTTGCTATAAAAAAACGGTGTGTTTGGTGGTAATACCAATCACAACAGTTTTAGATGACTTTATATCATTCAGTCAAGATGGTTGGCTTGAACCCTAGCTCATCCATGGTGAAATTTGGCTGGTTATTAGGGTGGATTGTGTGGAAGAAACAGTATATTTAGTTAAAATATAATGGTCAACCAAGGTTGCGCTTCTGGCTTTCATAGTCATAACATCTTGATCGATGGCCATTGTAAGAGTAGAAGGATCCATGAAGCAATAACTCTCTTTGCTGAAATGTGCGACCAAATAGACTCTTGATATTTCATTCTTACAGTGCCCATTGATTAAGATGTTATAACATTGTTCTCGAAGGATTTCTTCTCAAAAACTGCACATCATGTGTTGTACAAGATCTCAACGAAATGGTTGATAGCAGATCTATATGTATTCATCCACAGTAAGCATGCTAATGGATCTGGTATCAGATGGAAAAATTATACTGTGTTTCTGTGAGGAGGTTCTCAAAATGGGAATTTCAATATAAATATCATTTTCAGCCCAGCAGTGTTGTGGTGGTCATTCCTCAAAACAGTTAGGCTGCTATAACTCATGTAAGTTATTGTTACCCAATTTTCCACCTTAAGAACAGTACAATCTACTATTTCCTCTTCATATGGTGACATTTCTTGGCTCTAGGTCATGCTGTAGGTTCTACTGTACATATAGTAAAAAGTGATCAGTTAATAGATTCTCTAATAAAAGTGGTAAAGGTTTATTGTTGTTGTTGGTTGTTTCTGATAAATTTTCATGTTTAAGTACTCTTAAGGGTTTATTTTGGGGACTACTTTTGTCGAACTTGAAAGAAAACAACCTCTGCCAA